>Ga0307433_1000108_pt1 | contig 70625 bp, 60 predicted proteins | sample SalMarWE160210MG_FD_202166 | JGI IMG/M metagenome (GOLD analysis project Ga0307433, IMG submission 202166) | Salt marsh sediment microbial communities from the Plum Island Ecosystem LTER, Massachusetts, United States - WE1603-210 | ecosystem: Environmental > Aquatic > Marine > Intertidal zone >...
TCAATCACGTCCTTCTTCATCAAACAATAATAGGTCTTGAGGCGAAGAAACAACTGGAAAAAATAGGTGAGAAATCGCCTGATATAGTTATTGGCTGTGCGGGTGGCGGCAGTAACTTTGCAGGGCTATCTTTTCCGTTTGTTGCTGATAAGATTAATGGTGCTGACATAAAGGTAATTCCCGTCGAACCAACAGCCTGTCCGACGATGACTCGCGGGCCATTTGCTTATGATTTTGGTGACACGGCCTGCACAACACCGCTTCTTGCGATGTTTACGCTCGGACACGCATTTATACCTCCTCCAATTCATGCCGGCGGGCTCCGCTATCATGGTATGGCACCGCTGATTTGTCAGGCGATTGTCGAAGGTCTGATGGAGCCGAGGGCATACCATCAGTTAGAGTCCTACAATGCCGCGTTAACATGGGCTAGGACCGAAGGATTTATTCCTGCTCCGGAGACAAGCCAGGCCATCGCTGCAGTTATTGAAGAGGCCAAAAAAGCAAAGGAAGAGGGAAAAGAAAAAATGATTTTATTCAACTACAGCGGACATGGATTGATGGACCTGACCGGCTACGAGGCATTTCTGTCCGGAAAGCTTACAGACTTTGAACTGCCGGAAGGAGAGTTACAAAAGTATATCGATGATATTAAAGGTCATCCCAAGGCCGAAGTGAGAAAGAGTGGTAAATGGTAAAAAATGTGATATAAAGTCAGCGTAAATTTTTTGAAGGGATTGATTATGAAAAAGGGATTTTTGGTTAGCATGGGGGTTTTGTTGGCAACAGTAAGTATGGTTCAGGCTCAGGGGCGTGAATTGCATGGGTGGATAAGTCTGGAAATTGGCAGCGAATACATCTGGCGTGGGTTTGATGTTTATGATGACCATGCCGCAATCCATCCGTCGGTTAATCTGGACTTGTTTCAGACAGGTTTTGGTATGAGTGTGGAGGGGCATAGGGCCACTACGACCGGTTTTGAGCTGAATGAACGTTGGGATTATACAGCGTATTACCAGAACCGCCTGTTCGTGGATAAACCGTATGCAACTAACTACAGGGTCGACTATGTGTATTACAACTATCCCCAGAGGCCTAGTCACGGCAGCAACAGCATAGACCTTCAGGAAATAAATGCGATTTTCTCCTGGCCGAATATTTTGCCGGTTAAAGGATTGGTGCCGACATATGTTCTTGTTAAGCTGTGGCCTTCGAGCAGCGGAACCATGATTGGCGCCCGTTCCCCATCAGGAGGAACTGCGTCAGGTTTCGCACATATTTTTATGCTTGATTACGGCCTGCCCATTACATGCCCAATTATCGGTGGAGACAGAACTTTAAATTTACACTCAGAATTTATTTATAACGACGGCGTTAGCCCAATCGGCACCAATGTAGACCATGATTGGTCAAATGCTGTTTTTGGTATCTCAACGGTCTTTGACCTTGGCCACAATTTTTCTCTTACACCGGCAGTTAATTATCAGTCCTCATGGGATGACTCGGTTAATCCAGATGATGAGTGTTGGGTGACCTTAAACGCCAAGTATACATTTTAAGACATGGTTTTAGCATCGTTGCATTTTTAAGAGGCTGGCTTTGAAAACCAGCCTCTTTTCTTTTATAATGGTATAGTAATGTAAGTGGTGAAAAATGCTGACACTGATTAATACAAACAGGATGCTGCCTCTCATTGGTCCGGTCGGTCTGGACTACATGGCTGGTTCGGTCAGACAGGCGGGGGTCGACGTAGAAGTTCTCGACCTTGCTTTGTCGCAGGACCCGGCTAAATCAATAAAAGAGTACTTTTCGGTTCAACAGCCGGCGCTGGTGGGCGTCTCTTTTCGGAACGTGGACGACTGTTTTTGGCCGAATGCCGACTGGTTTGTTCCCGGATTAAAAGACACCATTGAGAGCATCCGAAGTCTGACCAACGCCCCGATTGTAATTGGCGGTGTCGGCTTTTCGGTTTTTTCCAGACAAATTGTTGAATATACAGGTGCTGATTTTGGAATACGTGGTGACGGCGAGACGGCAATAATTTCACTTATTCGTCAGTTGCAGGAGTCGCAGAATTTTATAGAGGTTCCGGGGCTTGTTTGGTGGAAGGATGGCAGGGTTTATAGTAATCGACCGTCTTGGCCGGACCAGATTTCGCTGACAACAGATCGAGATTTTATTGATAACATAAGTTACTTCAAACAGGGCGGACAATGCGGCGTGGAAACAAAACGAGGCTGCAATCGCAGGTGTATTTATTGTGCCGACCCGCTTGCAAAAGGAACTAAGCTCAGACTGCGCAGCCCTTCTGAGGTCGTCGATGAAATTCAATCGTTATTGTCTCAGGGAATAGATGTATTGCATTTTTGTGACTCCGAGGTGAATGTCCCTCGAAGCCATGCTTATGCAATCTGCGAAGAGATTAACAGGCGTTCGCTCGGCGACAAGATTCGCTGGTATGCTTATATGTCGCCGGTGCCGTTTGATGAAGAATTAGCCGAAGGTATGGCCGGGGCCGGCTGTGCCGGTATCGATTTTACGGGCGACTCCGCCTGCCCTTCGATGCTCAGAACCTACAGGCAGCCGCACAGAAAGCAGCATATTGCTGATGTGGTTCGGCTTTGCAGAGAAAACAGGATAGCGGTTATGATAGACCTTTTGCTTGGCGGGCCCGGAGAAACACCGCAGACAGTAGCTGAAACAATTGATTTTATTAAAAAAATAAATCCGGATTGTGCCGGTGCTGCGCTTGGTATAAGGATTTATCCGGGCACTGCTATGGGCGAAATAGCTGCCCGTGAATTAAAGCAGGGAAAAGATTTTAATATCCGTCGAAAATATGCCGGCCCTATAGATTTGTTTAAGCCGACTTTCTACATTTCTAAGGCTCTTGGCGAGCAGCCGGCAAAGCTGGTGAGGGATTTGATTGGTGGCGACAAAAGGTTCTTTGCACCTGCCGACGAAACTGACTTTAAAGCATCGGAAAAAAATGATACTTCCAACTACAACTATAATGAAAACTTGCCGTTAGTACGAGCAATTCAAGAAGGTGCCAGGGGCGCATATTGGGATATCTTGCGACAAAGCAGGTGATATAGTTGAGTGAAATGAGGGCCGGCAATATTTGTTTTGAAAAATGCCTTTATTTAGGCTTCTTCGTTTTCTATTTTCGAATCAACATATGCAAGTATTTTTTCTTTAACCTGCTCGATATCGCCGGTTTGCGGCAATAAATCGAACAGCATTTCCAGGAATTTGCGCTGCCTTATCCGTTTCAGTGCAGCAGGATAGTTCACATCGTAGACCCATCCAAGCAGACAAAGCTTCATATCGTTTAGCGTTCGCATCTCGTTATAAGCTATCAGCTGGCCATGGAGAACCTTTTTGAGTATCTCGTTCGAATACACCGGCTCATCCGCGAAATCCAGCTCCAGCTTGAATCCCTCCGGATTTTCCTTGTATTGCCTGAAGTATCCTGTCACCACATAGAGTATATCTATCTTATCAGCATCTCGTATCAGTTTCGAAAACAAAAGGCACTGGCCGTCTAAATCCTTCGGCAGTTTTTTTAGCCCGTGATATTCAATCGCTTTTTCTATCAATTCTCTTTCTTTTTCCTCTACCTCCTCAAGCACTTTCTTTTGGCGAAGGATATTTAAGCCAAGCAGGCTGTGGTTCACGCTTCTGGTGTCGTTGTATGTTCGGTATCTGATGAACTGCTCAAATCGTCCAACATCGTGAAAAAGCGCAATTACCTCCGCTATTCGCTTTTGGTTGTCTGACAGGTTTAGCTGTTCGGCTAAAAACGTCATCTCTTTACACGTCCGCTGGCTGTGCTCTTCCTTGAGCTTCAAATGGGCATTTACAAATTTATCATCGCCATAAAAGCCGGCCACATAGTCATTAAACCAAACCCTGAAATTTTCAATCTGCTCTTGCTTCACAGTGTTTTGGCCTCCTGATAAAGAATCTTTTAACCCGAATTTTTAGTAAAATCCGTATTATATATTCTATAATTCCTCAACTCAGGTATAATACAGCCCAAATAGGCAATAGTCAAAGGAGCAAACTGATATGTCAACAGTAAAAGATATTATTGTCAGAAAGCCCACAGAAGAAGAGGCCAAAACTTGCAAGGTCTGGCCAATCTGGAAATGCCAGCCCAGCACCTTTGACTGGGCATACACCGAGAAAGAGACCTGCCTTATTTTAGAAGGCAAAGTAACGGTAACCGACGGCAAGGATTCGGTAAGTTTCGGCCCGGGCGACCTTGTGATTTTCCCGCAGAACCTCGAATGTACCTGGCAGGTCGCCGGGGCGGTAAAGAAACACTACAACTTTGGCTGAAAGGATTTGCCCCGCCCTGCACTTGGCGCGGGGTAAATTTTTCTTACGGCGAGGGTATAGATAGGCCGTTGTTCTTTAAGGAATTTTCTTTCGTAGTTTGTGCCGGTCCATTCACCGGGTTCGGTGCTGGCGGTGGGGAGAAATTCAACTTCCTCAAGATTCTTACGATTGTTAGTTATTAGTTCTTTTATTCGCTCAAAGTACTCGGCGTGGTCGGTAGCAACTCTTATCTGGCCTTCGGTCTTTAAGCAGCGGAGCAGGTGCCCTAAATTAGGGGGGCAAAAGAAGCGTCTTTTGTTGTGTCGTCTTTTCGGCCAGGGGTCGGGGAAGTATATGTGTAAGCAGTCGATGGAACTGTCAGGGACGAAGTTGGCTAAAAGGTTAGTGGCATCGGTGCGTATTACCCGCACATTTGTCAATCCCCATCGGCCTATACGGTCGACGGCATAGCGGTAGTATTTGTTGGCCCGTTCAATGCCGAGGAAATTCACGTCCGGTTGTATTCTTGCCTGGTTTAACAAAAAGGTGGCTTTGCCCGTGCCTATCTCGATATGGACCGGGCCGGGACGTCCGAAAATCCTGACAAAGTCGATTTTGCCGTCCAAATCTTCGGGCCTTAGTGAGACTGAAGGATAATCTTTTAATTTTCGAGCCATATTTTCCCTTTTCGCTCTCAAAAAGCACAGAAACATAGGTTCAATGGCACTATTATATAAAAGATAGGGGCTTTAGGTAAGGTCTAAAATGGTTGTTTGTTTGTATCATGATTAAAGGGGGTATAAGAACGACTCGATAAAAAATGTGAACTGGTTCTTGGTCTATGCGTATTTAATTGTAGGACAATAGCGCAGACTAAAGGTAAGGAGAACGTAAAAATGATTCTCCAGTTATTTAGAGCGCGGCACAGGCGAATACTGATTGATATCAATACACAAAAAGACTTCCTATTAGCGGAGGGTAAAGCATGTATAAGAAACCACAGGAGGGTGCTGGCACATATTCGCAGGGTGATGGCGTGGGCGCGAGCCGGAAATATCCCAGTCATCTCGACTGCCGAGGTTTATCCGGATAACAACGGCAACGGTTCCATTCAATATTGTATTGATGGCACAGATGGACAGAAAAAGATACGGTACACGCTGCTGGGCAATCGAATAAATTTCCCTGCGGACGGCAGTACCGATTTTCCGAGAGACGTGCTGCGGCAGTACAGGCAGATTATTCTTCACAAGCGTTGCGTTGACCCGTTTGAAGAGCCGCGGATTGACAGGTTGCTCAGTGAAGTGCGGGCCAGTGAGTTTATTCTGGTCGGTGCCAGCGCCGAGGGCGCTGTTTTGGCGACAGCACTGGGGTTGCTGCAGCGAGGCAAGAAAGTCAGTGTCGTAGTTGATGCGGTGGGTTCACATAATAAAAGAGAGGCGAGATTGGCACTTCGCAAGATAGAAGCAAAAGGCGCAAAGCTGATTGAGACCAAAAAACTTGCTGGGGCGTCACATCTAAGGCAGGTTGGCATATGCGATTGCAAAAGCTGTCAGGGATTGATGGGCAAAACACTTCTCGAGACCGCAGAGGAAAATTAGGGTTTACCTTTTTGTATCGAGCATATCGAGCGTTTTAATTCATATTTGCACAATATACACAATGCTATTTTAAGAGGGAGGTTTTTTTAGTTCTTCGATTTTTGGCAGGTCTTTGAGAGTGTTCAGGCCGAAGACTTCGAGGAATTTTTTTGTTGTGCCGTATAGCATTGGTCTGCCTAAGACCTCGGCTCGGCCAACGATTTTTACCAGGCCTTTGTCCATAAGTGAGCGAACCAGCTCGCCTACAGCAACACCCCTTATAGCCTCAATGTCGGCTCGTATAACCGGCTGTTTGTATGCAATTATCGCAAGCGTCTCCAGGGCCGCAGGGCTTAGCTTGCTGTCGCTGCGTACATGAAGCAATTTTTTGAGCCAATGGTTGTAAGGACTTAAGGTGAGCATTTGGTAGCCGCTGGCGATTTGTTCTATTCTGAAGGCATTATTGTTGGCTTGGTATTTGTCATTTAGGTTTTGGATGTGCTGGCGGATTTGCTTTACGGAAGTCTCAACGATATTAGCCAATCGTTCTGCTGTGAGCGGCTCATCGCTGGCGAATAAAACCGCTTCTATAACCGACTCAACAGTCGGCTCTGTGTTGTCATTCCCTCGCAACCTGTCCTGAGCAAGGTCGAAGGAGCGGGAATCTATGGTGTTGCCGTTTTTCTGGGTTCCTGTTTTTACAGGAATGACATCGTCTGCGTAGGTTTCTGTGTGTTCTTCTGTCATATTTCTTTCCATCTAAAGGGGTCTGCGTCTTTTTTACTGATTTTTATTGTTACTTTTTTCAGCTCTTTTTGCAATTGTTTAGCGAAGTTTTTTAATATAAACCGCTCCGAGACGGTATGGCTCAGGCAAAGACAGGTAAGGCCAGCTTCTTGTGCGGCCAGTGCCTGGTGATGTTTCAGCTCGCCGGTCAGGTATAAATCGGGTTTTGCGGCGATGACCGAATTGATGAGCTTGCCGCACGTGCCGGCACAAACCGCTGCGGTTTTTACCAGGCGTTTTTCATTTCCGATAATGCCGATGGCTTTCGCGCCGGTATATTTTTTTATTCTTCTGATGATTTGTTCTGTCCGCATAGGTTTAGTGAGCTTACCGATTCTGCCAAGGCCGAATTTAATTTGAGGATTGTAAAGTTTAAAGACATCGAAGGCGGGTGTCTCGTAAGGATGTGCTTTTTTCATTGCAGCTATGCAGGCATCGAGTTTTTCCGAAGGCACAATGGTCTCGAACCTTATCTCCGGCACTTTTTCCAACCTGCCTTTTTTCCCTATAGCTGGTTTTGCGCCTTTCAAGGGTAAAAAGCTGCCCGCTCCCACGGTTCCGAAACCGCAATGGCTGTAGTTTCCAATTGAGCCTGCGCCGGCGGCAAAAACCGCATCTGAAACCTTCTCCACCGATTTTATGGGAATAAAGACAACGAGTTTATAATTATCACCGATAGACGTATCGACGTAATCACCGATAGGTTTTGCGTCGCGGATATCGATAATTTCTGCAAGGCCGTCGTTCACTCCACCTATGGCGGCATCCAAAGCAGTATGTATCGAAAAAACTGCAATACCGCAGCGGGACAACTCATAAACGATGTCGCTGGGACTATCAGCGGTGATTTTCTTTAGGCCGTCCCAAATAACAGGATGGTAGCTTACAATCAGCTCGGCCTTTAATTTCCTTGTCTCAGCGAGCACTTCTTTAGTGATGTCGATAGTCAGCAGGATATTTTTTACAATTTTTTCCGGGTCGCCGATAAGCAGTCCCACATTGTCCCAATCCTGAGCTAATTTCAACGGCACCATCTCATCAATTACTGCTGCAATATCTTTTGCTTTCATTTGCTCTTCCTGCACTCGGTCTGCACAAATTCTTCAAAATTCTTCTGCAAATCTTTCGTTATCGGGCCGGGCCTGCCCGTGCCCACATCGTGTTTTTCCACCTTGCTTATCGGCAGAATCTGCATAATTACATTCGTCAGAAAAATTTCATCGGCCCCCAGTACATCATCTATATAGAGGTCTTTTTCGACCAGTTTAATGGAATCTCTAAAGGCGATTTGAAAAACGGTCTTTCTGGCAACTCCGGCAAGTACTGGTGTTCTTACGAATGGAGTGTAAAGGGCGGAATCCTTTACCAGAAACACATTGCTTATGCAGCCTTCGGCAAGTCGGTTATCCACCGTGAACCATAGTGCTTCAGCCGTTCGCTTTTGGTGTGCCAGCTTTAGCGCGAGCATGCGTGAGAAATAACTTATTGTTTTGTGTCCGTAAATCGGCTCGGCAGTGTTCTGTCTGAATGGCGACAGCACAGCCATAACGCCGTTTTTGTAGTATTCGGGCGGATAGGGTGTTAATTTTGTGGCGGTGATAAGAAGCGTGGGCTTTTGCTGCTCATCCTGCTGGGCTATTGGCCCGGAAGTTATAGTCAGCCGAAGGCGCGCCTCGGTCAATTTGTTCGCCTTTAGCAATTTATATATGGCATCGGTGATATATTTTCTGTCGTAAGTTTCTTCTATTGGTATTAATAGGGCGCTTGCACTGAAAAATAACCTGTCTAAATGGTCCTTGAGTGAAAAGACAACGCCGTTGTTGGCTCGCATGGTCTCGAAAAGCCCTGCACCATATAAAAACCCACTGTCGGTAACCGATACACAGGCCTTGTCGCTCTCGACTAACTTGTTATTTAGAAAAACTTTTTCCATAGTTTAGCGTTCAGCGTACAGCGGTTAGCGTTTAGGATTGAGCATTCTGTATAGCATGGCCCCAATTTCTTTTAATAAGGTTTCTATGATTTCGTGTTTACTTACATATTTCAGGTCAACCGATAGCAAATATTGAGTTTCGACCTCCAGCAATGAACCATAAGCAATAGATGAGAAGTGTTCATACTCTGCCTTATGTTTTCTGCCATAGCCCTCGGCTGTATTAGATGGTATAGATACGGCTGCTTTCCTTATTTGTTGAGACAAACCGTAGACTTCTGATTTTGGAAATCTTTCTGTCAACTTATATATTTCTAAAACCAGTTTATAACTCTTTTGCCAAACAATAAGGTCTTTGAATGTTTTGGTTTTCATACTATTTACTACTTACTCTACGCTGTACGCTACCCGCTGTACGCTATTTATTCCTGCCAGCAGCGCTCTTGCTTTCACGAGAGTTTCTTGCCATTCGGCCTGTGGGTCGGAGTCAGCGACTATTCCACCGCCGGTCTGGGCAAAGGTCTTTTGGTTTTTGATGATAATTGTTCTGATAGCTATATTCAAGCAGACACTTCCATCAAGGCCGATATAGCCGATGCTGCCGGTGTAAACGCCTCTGGCTGTTGGTTCGGTCTCGTCGATGATTTCCATCGAGCGGATTTTTGGAGCGCCAGTGATAGAGCCGCCGGGGAATATCGCCATAAGAGCTTCACAGAAGGTAATTTCCCTGCGGAGTCGGCCGGCCACGGTTGCCACAGCGTGAAAAACGGTTGGATATGTTTCGATTGTTCTCGGCTGGATTACTTTTCGAGTGCCGGGTTTGCAGATTCTGGCTACATCGTTTCGCTCGAGGTCGATTATCATATTGAGCTCTGCCTTTTCTTTTTCGCTGGTTAGCAGCTCATTATAATTTTTTTCATTTGTTTGAGCATCGTTTGCAATATATGGCCGGGTGCCCTTAATCGGCTTGGTTCGGATGATGCCATCAGTGATGGTGATGAACATCTCAGGCGAAGCACTTACTATGTGAAAACTGCCGCCATCGATATAAGCTCCGTATGGACTTGGGTTGTAATGATTTTGCCAGTGGAAAAGGTCTATCGGCTTGGCATTGTAATTACATTCGAATCGCTGTGAGAAGTTAATCTGGTAAACATCGCCGTCATAGATATATCGCTTTATTTTTTCGAACATTCGCAGGTAGTAATCTTTGTCCATATTGCATCGAATTTGCGAAAAGTCTATTGCTTCAAGGTTAGCAGGCGCAGTTGGCTTTATATGAATTCTTTGAGATTGGGCCAGCAAATCTTCAAGGGCTGCAAGTTTATCCTGCGGCGTTTCGATATCGTCCGGCAGTTCTATAGCAATCAGCCAGAAATTGTTTTTTAGATGGTCGTAGGCAATAAGCCGGTCGTAAAAGCTCAGTTGAATCAGCGGCATTTGAAGGTCGTCTATTGTGGTTTCCGGCAGCTTTTCGATATATCGGCCGAGCTCGTAACTAAAATATCCAATCCATCCGCCGCAAAAAATTCCCTTCGGCAATTTTGTTCCTGCGTATTGCGTATTGCGTATTGCGTTTGATTTCAGGTTGTATTTCGTCAGGGCCTTGTGCAGTTTTTCAAATGGCTCTTTTTGGCCTGCTCTAAATTCGAATACTTCTTTAGGTTCAGCGGCCCAGTAGCTGAATCCGTCTACATCTTTTTTAGAGAGATTGCCGCCGAGGATGGATGCATTTTTTTGGCGTGAGAAAATCTCACTTAGTTCCGGTAAACCTGTCGCTGCACTGATTTTTTTGTAGTGCAGCTTGCAAATAACATTTTTGTCTGTCTCGACAACTGTCCCTGTTGTCATTTTAGTTGGCCCGTCCTGAACTCGTTTATAATCTGCACACCTGAGGAAGTACCTATTCTATCAGCTCCTGCTTCAATCATATCCAGCGCCTGTTTTGCGGTCTTGATTCCGCCGGCAGCCTTTATTTTACATCTTTGGGCAGATTCTTTCATCAGTTTTATATCCTCGATGGTTGCCCCTCCGGCCGGGTTCATCCCTGTACTTGTCTTTACAAAGTCAACGCCGCACTTGTCTGCGACTTGGCAGGCAAATATCTTTTGTTCGCGCGTAAGGGCAGCCGATTCAATTATGACTTTCAAAATAACAGCAGGTCTCATTGACCGGCAAACCTTCAATACTGCCTGCAGCTGATTTAGAAGATATTGTTCATCGCCCTCGATTATCGCTGCCAGGTCGGCGACCATATCTATTTCGTCGGCGCCGTCAAAGATAGTTTTTTTTGTCTGTGCGATTTTGATTTTGGTTGTATCGGCGCCGAGCGGCAGACTAACCACTCCGCCGACTTTAACTTTCGAGCCGTGCAATTGCTCCGCCACCAGAGCCACCCATCGTGGATTGACTGATACCGCACAAAAGCCATAACTTTTCGCCTCTTCGCATAACTGTCTGATTTGCTCACTTGTAGCTGTAGCACTTAGCAGCGTATGGTCAATACAAGCAGCTAATTGTTTTTCGTCTGTAATAGTCATCTTTAGACGTAGCCTTTCTTTTTGAAGAATTCTATGGCGTTGTTGATGTCTGTAAAAACTTTTGTCGCTGTTTGCGTAACGAATATCGAGGGGCTTTGCTTTGCCGTCCAGATGACGAAAACCTGCTTGGCTGCCTCATGAGCGTGCTGGAGCTCTCTTTCAACGCCGCTGGATACCGCAGCCCGGCCGTCGGGCAGTGTCGGAATGAAGCTGATTATCATATCCGACTGGTCGATGAGCATAAAGTCACGGGCATATATCTGGCTGTTAATATCACGTTCGATTTGCTGGACCTGGGCCAGTTCAAGACGGACCTTCCGCCCTAATGCTGACGCCTCGACAAAGTATGAACCCTGCTCGGCGGCCTTGTGTGCATAATGCGGCAGATAGGATTCCTCCAAATCTGCGGGGTCGAAGCAGATGAAAAATTGTTTCATTAATCGCCGAAATTCGTTGATTTCCTTTCGAATGTTTTTCATATCGGCAACGTGGGTCATTGGAAAGCTCAAATATGCTTTTTTGTATGAGTGGTCGAAGACGAGATTATAAAATGTTTCGATGGTCGGCTCTTCGGCTCCGCGGGCAAGGCAGTAAAAAGGAACTAATTCATTAACTCCTTTGCAGAGCATTTCTGTGCCGATAATTTCTTCCTCCCGCCAGACAATCAGGTCTTTCAGGCAGTGTTCTATAGAGTGCTCATCGAGCAGCCGGCTGTGCAGGGCGATGATACCATCAATTAAGCAGATATACATATCAGCGTTGAGCTGGCGCATCTGGTCGAAGTCCACCGCCGGGAACAGTCCGTGCCACCAGCGGAAAGTTGCGTGAGTATTGACTATGAGGTTGGGGGCTTTTTTGGCTTTTGCGATGATATCTTTGAATACACTGCGGCGGAGTGAGCTTAGTCTTTTTATTGGTATATCGAGTATTTTGCCGGTCGGAATATCAGGTGCTTCGGCGTACATCATTTCGCCGACATTGCATAGCAGCACTTCCTTGTTTTTGCTGGCTGCGGATTGGCACACCTTTTGAAGGTAGCTTTTCTTGTCAAGACCAACCATTCCGGTAACAACGACTATCATAGCACCAGACTCCAGACACAAGTCTTTAGAGGTTTTTCAGTCTTTGTTCTCTGTCGTAATCTTTCAGTGCAGCGATAAGCTCGCCCATATCGCCGGCCATTATCCTGTCAAGGTTATAACGCGACAGGTTGATTCTATGGTCGGTAACACGATTTTGCGGGAAGTTATATGTCCTGATTTTTTGGGACCTGTCGCCTGAGCCAATCATTGTTTTGCGTTTTGAATCTCGTTCTGCTCTTTTTTTGCCCTCGTAGTGTTCATAAACCCTGCTTCGCAGAACTCTCCAGGCCTTGGCACGGTTTTTATGCTGGCTTTTTTCTTCCTGCATGCTGACGCTGATACCCGTCGGTATATGTTCGAGCTTGATGGCGCTGCTGACCTTGTTGACGTTTTGTCCCCCGGGTCCGCTTGAGCGGCTGACATGCTCGACGACGTCGTCGGGATTTATCTGGATATCCAGCTCTTCCGGCTCAGGCAGCACCGCCACTGTTGCAGCGGAGGTATGAATTCTGCCCTGCGATTCGGTTTGCGGGACACGTTGAACGCGGTGGCCGCCGCCTTCATAGCCTAATTCAACCCATACTCCGGGGCCTTTGATACTGAATATGGCTTCGCGAAAGCCCCCCATATCTGCCGGGCTGAAATCGAGCTGTTCGACCTTCCACTTTCGGCTGTCAGCGTATTTCACATACATATTGTATAAATCTCGCGCGAACAAAGCTGCCTCTTCTCCGCCCGTGCCTGCTCGTATCTCTATTATGACCGAATCGATGGCCAGCTCATCAGCCATTACCAGCGTGTTTTGGATTTCCGTAAATATGGTATTTTTTTTATCTTCGAGCTGTTGCTTTTCTTCTTTTGCGAGGGCTTTGAAATCTTCGTCAACAGTACTGTCGTTTAGTATCTGTTGGGCATCCTCAATATCAGCGACGATTTTTTTGTACGTGCGATATTTAGTAACTACCGCTCTTAGTTTGCCCTGCTCTTTGGATAACGCTATAAGCTTGGTATGGTCACGTGCGATTGCCGGGTCGGCAATCTGCCTTTCGATTTCGGTAAAGCGTGCTTCAAGCCCATCGAGCTTTGTTAGTAAGCTGTCTTTTTTTTCAGCCATAAATGTAGTCCGCTTACTTGTCGGGGCGCTCGTCACAGCGGAGCGTGCCGTAGCCGGGAAGTCCGACGTAGTCCGAAAGTAAAAATAGCGAGTAGCAAATATAACAGAAGCTAAATGCTAAACGCTATTATACGAGGCAAGATAGCTATTGATGCTGGTCTTTCCGTGCTTCGTCAGGCTCTGCCTTGACGAGTTTGTTCTTTTTGAGGTAGCTTGTGCCGTATTTCTTTTGGAATCGTTCTATTCGGCCGGCTGTATCGACATATTTTTGTTTGCCGGTATAGAACGGATGGCACATGGAGCAGATTTCCGCGTGGATTTCTTTCGCTGTGCTGCGGGTCTCGAAAGTATTGCCACAGCCGCAGTGAACCACGACCTTATTGTATTCTGGATGTATTTTCTTTTTCATAACTGAAGTACCCTTATATATCCGAAACGCAGCATTATACTTGATATCGGCGAGTATTTCAATAGAAATTTTTGCAAATTAGTGACTTTCAGCCGTTTTGATGGCGAGAAGCCATATTCTTGTTATCATTTCACCAATTGTTCTTATAACCAACCTGGAATTTCCGATAATATCTATCAAAAATGCTTGACAAATCTAAAAAATTGTTATATTATGTTGATAAAAAGAGATTTTCTCAATAATTTTCAAGAGGAGCAGATGAAGAAGCTGGCGGTAGTTGGATTCGTTTTCCTTGCGGTTTCATCGGTTAGCGGCATAACCATTTCAGTTGACGCTGATGGATTCACCGATGGAGAGGATATTTCTATGGCTTTTGATTTTGTGACTTTGTCGTCGGTCGGCGGCTATTCCGGTCTGGACGGCATTGTTTACGCCCAGGGTGATGGTCTTGCAAGTACCGGAACGAGTGTATTCGCCAACAACCTGTCTTTCCAGCGACAATGGTATGCTGACCTTGCTGATGGATTTGCCCTTAGGGCTGATTTCCATCAGCCTGCGAAGTCGGTAGCAATTGATATTATCGGGGATGATTCCGGCGATTATGGAGAGCTTTACGCCTACGATTCATCGGGAGGACTTGTCGGCTATGTCCTGTCGCCACAGTTAACAACTGGCGAAATTTTTAGAGCAGCCATCATCAGGGATTGGGCCTTTGACATCGCATACATCATCGCAGGCGGTGCAGTCTCGACTGCGGACACAGTTCACCTTGATAATTTGACTGCAAATGTAATTCCAGAGCCGGCAACATTATTACTGTTGGGCCTTGGTAGTTCACTATTGACAGGAACGCGCAGAAAACTTAAACCATAGCGAGATAGTTTGAGAGAGAAATAATGAAACGCACAATTCTAATCAACATTTTGTTATTGTTGGTTTTCGTTTCTTTTACCTTTGGAGCAACAATCTATGTTGATGATGATGGCCCTGCCGACTTCAATAACATCCAGGCGGCGATTGATGATGCCAATGATGGCGATACGGTTATTGTTGAGACAGGTTGGTACCATGAGCACATCAGCTTTTGTGGTAAGGCGATAACCGTTCGCAGCCGGGATCCCAGCAGTTGGGATGTAGTGGAAGATACGATTATCTATGGCGGACCCAAGTTTATATACCTTCCCCCTCCTATACCCCCCTCTGCTATCATCGGCAGTTGTGTAAGGTTTGTAAATGGTGAGGGTAGCGATAGTATTTTAGATGGGGTTACTCTGAGGGGCGGCGGTGGAACTTTGTCTCTGTCACTTGAGCCTGATGAGCCGGGCTGGTCTTTGGCAAGAGTGGGCGGAGGTATATACTGTAGCGACAGTTCGCCGACAATACGGCATTGCAATATTATCTATAATGGTTTTATCTATGAGGGTAAACCTTTTCCTCCTATGCAGGATGAGGGCACAGATTATGATGGTGAAGCTGTTGCTCAGGATGAGAGCACAGATTATGGGGGGGGAATAGCGCTTTTGGGAGATTGTCAAGCGACTATATGTAGTTGCTTTATTACTGATAATACAGCTGCGAGGTATGGCGGCGGGATTATAATCAGAAGTAATTCCCCTGCACAGGCAAGAAGTACAATTACTAACTGTACTATCGTCAACAATAAAAGTGCTCTTGATTCCAGTGAATATTACAAAAGGTATGAAGTTGACTGCTGGAATACACAGCCGATTATTTACAATACGATTATATATGGGCCTGATGACCGCAGTCTGTTCATAGCGGACCCGTCACGGGTTATATATTCCTGTGTGAAAGAAGCGTACATTTTTGAAGGCAATTATAACGAGTATGCTGAACCGTATAACCTAACTGTGGCAGGAGACAATATAAGCAGATTGCCGGATTTCGTGCAGCCGTTTTTTATCTGTCTTCAGGAAATAATGCCTGGCCTCTGCACGGAGTATCAACTGCCTGACTATCATCTTTTGATAGGTTCGGTCTGTATAAATGCTGGTGACCCGATTTTTGTTAGCGATAGCAAAACAGACATAGATGGCCAGCCAAGAGTAATGGGGGGAAGGGTTGATATTGGAGCCGATGAGGTTTTACCAACTATAATTGTAGATAAACCTACAACAGGTGATATCTGGATATCTGGAAGTATACACGAAATTGCATGGGAGAGCTATGGCTATGGTACAGGTGCGATGAATATTCTGTTCAGTAAAGATGGCGGCGGTAATTGGCAGACTGTTGAAAGTAGTATCCCGGATACGGGTAGTTACACCTGGCATCTGCCGGATATAGTAGATTCTAATCAGTGTTTGGTTTGGGTTGCCCCCGGTATCCCTGACCCTAATGTCGTTTGCATTGAAAGTGGGCTTTTCACAATTCATCCGGATAACCCCGGCCCTGCGGTCGAATCGAAGTGGAAGACACTTGGCGGTGATTTCAAACGGGGCGGTTTGAGTGGAAATTATGGGCCGGAGCTCGGCTGTATCAAATGGAAGTTTGAGACAGAAGCAGCGGTATCGACAAGCGTTACTATCGGCATCAATGACAGTGTCCATATCGCCTGTGAGGACGGCAAACTCTATACCCTCGACGCCAATGGTGTACTTCTGTGGAGCTATGATACGAATTCGCCGCTTCTTAGTTCACCGACGGTAGGGCCTGACGGGACCGTATATGTCGGCGGCCAGAATGGGAAGCTTTTTGCTATTGATGTCAACGGCAAACTACGATGGACGCACCATACCGGGAGCTTTATTTATTCATCCCCGGCGGTTGCGCCGGACGGCAAGATATATGCCTGCTCGCGGGATGGCATAGTTTATGCGTTGGCACACGATGGCAGTGAGCTGTGGAGCTTTGAAACGAATGGGCCGGCGCAGCTTCCCGGCTCGATTTTTGCCTCACCGGCAATCGGAGATGACGGCACAGTTTATATCGCCGGATTATACGACCCCAATTTATATGCACTCGACCCCAACGATGGCAGCGTAAAATGGGCCTGCAGTTTTGAGTTTCTAATCGATCCCCAACAGCCGTACCTCGGCACAAAGGCCGGCTGGCCCTTTGCCTCGCCGGTTATAGCAGAAGACGGCACCATATATCAGACGCTGCTGTATGACGCCAATCTTTATGCAATTGGGCCTAATGACGGCACCATTATCTGGTCGGTAAACTTAGTGTGTCATTATGAGTGGCTTGAAGAATGTTTCGAATGTGAGTGGCTTGAAGAATGTCTCGAATATGACACTCTTGAATATTGTTTAGCATGGGCAGAGTTTCTGGGCGAATGTGGAGACTTGCCTAACTACCTCGAAGAATATAGTGATGCGGGAGGCTGGTCTGAGCCGGCTTTGGGGCCGGATGGGACAATTTATGTAAGCTTCGACGACCCATACCTGCGGGCGGTTGACCCCAATGGCAGTATCAAGTGGGTGACCCGGCTTGGTATGGTGGGCGGCTTTACCTTGACGGTGGGAGATGATGGCCTTATCTACGCCGCCAGCGATGATGGCTGCCTTTGCGTAGTTAATCCTGATGGTGAGGAAATAGCCCGATTTCATAGCGACCGGGGGCTTAACTTCCCTGTAATCCCTGCTGACAATACGATAATAGTTGCCGATGGGCAGGATAATACAATGCTAATCGGTGACGCCAATAATGTGGTATGGGCGATTGAAGGCGGAGACTGCAACGGCCAGATGCTCGTTTTGCACCGGCCGCAGGACCTGGACGGCAGCCGAACCGTTAACTTCATCGATTTCGCTGTTCTGGCGACCGATTGGCTTGAATGTACAGATATATACACAGTCCAATCGCTATGCGATTACGAAGGTGATGAAATATATCTTGCAGGTGACATAGACAGAGACCTGTATGTGGATGTTGCTGATTTGGCTGACTTGGCTGATATTTGGCTAAGCGGGGAATAAGATTATGAAATCGAAAATAGCTTTTACGAAAAAAGACCTTGCTGTTGCTCTGGTTTGTTTGGTTTTTCTGCTGATGAGCCTCGGTGCTATTGGCAGCGGGGGACGGGAGCGGGCCAAACGTGCCGTCTGCCTTAGCAATCTCAAACAGTTGTCTCTTGCCTGGCATCAGTATGCGGATGATAATGATGGCAGGATTGTTAATGGAGCGCCGTTGTTGGGTGAGCACGGCTATTGTCACGCCGACCCCCCTCAACCTAGTTCGGACGACTATACCTATCATAAGGATGAGAAACCTTGGGTAGGGGTGGGCCGGAGAAATTATGTACATTGTACAGAAGATGCGATTAGAGATGGAGCGTTATGGCCATATTGTAAAAATTTGAAGCTTTATCGTTGTCCAGCCGGTCAGCCCAGAGAGATGTTGACGTACTCGATAATGGACGGCATGAATGGTTTGACCATAGCCAGAACTGGTTTTGGCTCTATATATCATAAACAGGGTTATTGGATTAAAAAACTGTCTGAGATTTCCGACCCGCCACCGGCAAAAAGAATGGTTTTTATTGATGAAGGTTTTTTAACGCCTGATAGCTTCGGTGTTCATTATTCGAGCGAATGTTGGTTTGACAACCCGCCATCGAGACACAGTGACGGAGTTAATGTATCCTTTGCAGATGGCCACAGTGAACACCGTAAGTGGAAAGGTATGTGGACAATAATATATGCAAGGGTAAATGGGAATGTACCAACTGGGGAGTTGTGCACGGTGCCGGGTGCTCCGATTGATATGACGCCTGGGGATGTCACGGATAATCGGTACAAATATGTGCCGGCCACCTGCGATGACTATGAGGATTTACAATACATTCAGAAGGGCTGCTGGGGCGGAATAGGTTATGACCCAACTTGCCCCTAATAGATTTTTTGCTCTTGCTGCTTTTTATTAAGACAGGCCAGTTCGCAGCGTGTTTTGGATTTCCGACTGGAACCAGAAGCGAGAGAGGTCATAGATGAGGGCTCCTGGCTGAAATTCATAGAATCGGTTAAATCAGAACTTGAATAAAAACCTAACAGATAAAGCAAAAAGGGCCGGCTATTTTTAGCCGGCCCTTTTTTCTTTTGAGTCTTAATTTTTTATCACCCCCTACGTCAATTCTTTTCGTCGCTCAATACGAAATATGAGTATTATTCGGCCAAAAAGGGTTTTTGGCGGTCATCTTTTCGCTAAAAACAACGTTACCGGCCTGAAAAGTACCTCGATTTTTAAGAAATTTTGAAGGCCTGTTTATTTTGATTCGATAATACAGTAGCTAAACTTTATATAGGAGGGTGTATGGAGCGGTTGGATATGGAGCCGGCATAATGCGAATCAGGTATGTAGTTTCCACAATGGTATTTTGGGGTCGTGAGCACCCTCTTTCCCTTGAGCAGGAGTGCCAGTTCTTACGGGAATTGGGTTTCGGGATAGAGTTATTGCCACATATAAAAGGCCAGAATGAGTGCCGTTATGAGAGGCGTAATTGGCCGAGGTTGGCCGCCGCTACTGATGGTATGCTGGTCTCAATGTGCTCTCGCGACGATAGACCAACATTAGAGCAGTGGAATGAGCAAATCGAGTGCGCCAAGCAGCTCAAGGCGAATATTGTAGCTGATTTACGAAGCCTGGGCATCAACGGAAGCTGCGAGTCTGCAGAACGCATTGCGGCACTTGATGGCTTTACTGCTGAGGTAGTTAATTTGGCTGAGCGTAACGAAGTCAAATTGTGCCTCGAAACCGGCTCGCTGCCGATTCTCAGAGAGGTCGGTGAAAGATTTGGGTCTCTTTGGTATTGCCTCGACACCGGCTATGCCAATCTGGACCCGCAATTTGGCTTCAAACAGTATGTTGACGATTTGGCTGCGAGAGTGGGTCATTTGCACCTGACCGACAATTACGGCCAAATGGATGACCATGTGCCGCCTGGTTTGCAGGGTGGTATATCACGTGAAAAGTGGGACTACCTGCTGAATACTTTAAGCAAATACGACAATGATGTAGTTGGTTCACTTGAAATGTGCCCTTATATGCCGGCTGTGATGATACGCCAGGCCAATGAGTTTTTGTTTAATGAATTGAAATGGCCTGATAGACCCCGAAAGCAACCTGGCTACTCAGACCTTACCTATAATCCTGCATAGCAGAATTGGTTAAATAGTTATCAATCACCAGTTACCAATTTTCAGAAACCATATATTGGCTTTAGCTGTTCGGATGTCGGCAGCTTGTTGTAATACTCGCCTCGCGGACCAACATAACCAACGCCTTGCTTTTTGAGCGTAACCGGCGTAATAGAGCCATTGCTGTTGGTGACATTGACCGTGACAGTGTTCATTTCCTGCCGAAGCGCATCTGTTTCTGCCTTGGCCTTTTTCTTGTCCTGCTCATTGCCTATCATGTAGCCGGCAGTGCCGCCTACTGCTGCTCCAATCAATGTTGATTCCGTGTTTCTACCTGCTAATTGACCGATACCGGCACCAGCTAATGCTCCAACACCGGCACCTGTCTGGGCGTCGCTCTCACAGCCGACGAAAAAGGCCAATCCCAGGCACAGAACAACTGCAGCCCAAATTGTTATCCATTTTTTAGCCATTTTACACACCTCCTCCATTCTCCCTTTATTATTAAAGTATACAGCCGAATTTTGCTTTTGTCAACCCTTATTTTACTACCAATTAAATGAAAGAACAGAGTGATTAATGGTCTTGGCCATACTGTGCACTGAACCGCAGTATAGTCCGAAAATCGTATGCTTGTAGAAACTTAGTGATTTTTGGATATTTGGTTTATCAGGTCTTTTGCTTTTTTGTTTTTTTGCTTTTTGCAAGGTTTATGTACAACATTATAAGACGGTAGACTTGAGGAGAAAATGCGGATGATAAATTGGATTTATTTTGTTTGTGAAGTTCTTCGGGCATAGGGGGATTTAGGTTAACATTCATCGGAAATTATGCCGATATAGTTGGCTGTGATATGAGGCGGAAAAGTGAATTAGTGAAAGAAAGTGTTGTCTGCTGTGGCGTGGTAAACGAAAAGACCATGTCTCTTTGGCAGATTTAGAGTAATGGGGATTTTGTGTGAGATTTCAAAATATAATAGGTGCACGGCTGGCCGGACAGCTCAATTGCGATAGCCGTTAGGCTGGAGCTGGCAAAGCCTGTGCTAAGTAGGGAGTAATGATTATGGCTGGAAAATTAGTTACATTTAGTTTGAGAATTTTTGTTGTAGTGGCAATTTTCTGGAACGGCTTTGCTAAAGCGGTGGTACCTGAGAAGGAGCCGGAATTGTTTGAGATGACTATCGAGCAGTTGATGGAAGTAGAGGTTGCCGGAACTGCGACCCTAACAGAGGCCAAGCCCCGGCTGGTTCCGGCTGCTGTCACCGTCATAACGGAAGAGCAGATACAGGCCTCGGGCGCCCGCAGTCTGTTTGAGCTGCTGGATATTTACGTGCCGAACCTGCAGTGGTGGCACAATCACTGGGAACCGGACAATATGGGGCTTCGCGGTATCTTAAGCGACCGCGACGATAAGTATCTGATTTTGGTTAATAACCGGGTTATGAATGAGCGTACCCATTTTGGCGCCCTAACCGAGCGAGACCTTGTGTTTATGCGGGACATTCACCATATCGACGTAGTCCGCGGCCCGGGTTCTGCCTTGTACGGTCCGGGTGCGGTAGCTATGGTAATCAACATTATCACGCATAACTCCGAGACGTTCCAGGGCACGGAGATAACAGGCCGGCTTGGTGCCGTTGAGGAATTTTACTCGGGCGAGGTGAAACATGGACGCAAGTTTGATGATGGGGATGGCGGTTACTTTATTTATGTCGGCGTAGCTAAATATCCAGGTGCCAGTGAGTATGACGCTCCTCAGATTTACGGAGTCGATTTTCCGGCGGCACCTGTTGATGACCCGGCGACACCTGAGGATGAGTCAGACTCACCAATGCCATGGGATAGTCTCCCAAAAGGTAATCCTTTAACGGGCGTGTCAATAAATGACGGACAGGCCGCAAGGGATATAGCACCTATGAAATTGTATGCCGAGTTAACAAAGGGCAGATGGAACTTCTGGGGGCGTTACACGCGAGGCGGAAAGATGATTTTCTGGCCTACAGGACTTGTGGCCCGTGGGCCCTATGGCTGGTCTGGCAGTTGGGCACTGCCGCTCCAGGACAGCTTTTATGCTTATCAGCAGGCAACCGGCTTCGTCGGGTATAATAGAGAGTTTGGTGAGAAAACAAATCTGGAAGCATCTTTCAGCTATGATATGCTTGATTTTCAGCGGAGGATTCACAGCTGGTGGCAGGATGCATCCAGTGAAAACAAGTATATAGGTAAGCTGGTAGTCCGGCATGACATCAACAAGAAGCATAAGATAGCAACAGGATTTGAGCTTTTGCACGGGGAATACGGCTATCCCAGTCACGGCTGGCCTAATATGCCCGCCCTCTCCAGCGCTTTAGGCTCTGCTATGCCTCGCTGGGGAACCAATATGTATTCAGTCTTTGGTGAGCATCAGTGGACGATTAGTGACCAGTTCACAACCTTTTTAGGTGTACGTTTTGACAAGCACAAATTTACCGACTGGATGTCTTCGCCGAGAGCGTCTGTTATATATACGCCGAACGAAAAAGATACATTAAAGCTTATGTGGGCAAGGTCTGTCCGTGCAAACTACGAAGAGGAAATGAAAAAGGCTGAGGACCATTCTAGTCATCCTGAAAACCTTGAGAGTATTGAGGTTCGCTACGAGCGCAGGCACAGCAAAAGCCTTGACCTGGCTGTTTCGGTATTTAACTATTACCAGCTTGAGCTTATCGGCTGGTCGAATGCGGCAGGCGGACAGACGGTAGTTGGTACGATGAAAGACTGGGGTATTGAGCTGGAGGCCACGTATCATACGGAGCGCACACGTGTGATGATTTCGCATAGTTATACCCAATTGACCGATTTTAAACTCGGTGACCCAAGCATGCTTTCAGCTGACCCGTTAATACAATTCAGCGCCCAACCGTATAGTTATGGTGATGACCTGCAGAGATTCGCGAATCATGTCACCAAAATAATCGCACGGCACAAGCTGAATGAAAGATGGACGCTTGACGGCTCGCTGCGTATCTACTGGGGATATCCGGGTCTGAAAGACTACGCCGAGTATGTTGCAAACAGGAACGGCTATGCGCTTAACTGGGAGCGTTCATATCGCGCCAGTTACTTTCTGAACCTGGGTCTGCAGTATCAGCCGAAGGAGAATCTGACGTTCCGTGTTGACGGTTATAATCTGCTCGGGATACTCGATTGCGACTTCAACCATCGCAACTACGGCGGCGAGGGCAGTGCTGATTACCGTTGCGCAGCACCGGCAGTGGGTGTGAGTGTGATTTACAAATTTTAGCCGCTTGCTGCGACGGACGCAGCACGGCCAGACATGCCGAAATTTTTTATCGATTCCTTCAACCTCTCCCGCGGATGCGGGAGAGGCCTTGTTATTATATAATAAGTATTGATTATTTATCCACCCCGTTAGAGACGTTTCCATTGTCTTTTTGAGGCCTTTTCGCTTGTGCCTTAACCAGCCGGGACTCTTTAGCTGGTCAAATCAAGCGGCGAGATGTAATCGCCATATTTATCCTGAGCTGCTTTTAGGCGTTTGCGAGCCTTATCAAAGCTGTCATAGAGTATCTGGGGCGTATCAGGGACCTTTTCTTTGTAGATTTTCTCGACGCGGTCGAGCTTGGCAAGGTTTTCAGGTATGCGAACCGTGAACTGCTGGATGTAATCGGCCTGGTCGTATTGTGTATTGAGATGTTCTTTGAATAGTTTTGCCAAATCTTCATATTTTGGTATCAATCCGGTTGGAGTTTCGATTGCCTCAACATCGCCATTTGTGCGGAGTTCAGCCCAGAGAATCCAGACCTTCTTGTCGGCCATGCCGTTTAAGTATTTGCCGTCTTTACCCCTGAGAAAATAGTTGACCGAGAAAATAATCGGCGGCTTGTCAATGCCTTTGGCGAAATCCAGATTATTCTGGATATATCGCCCCAGCGGAATGGAGAGGAAATCGAGATTTGACATCAGATTGAAGGTTCTGACACCTTCTTTGCCGAGTGTTGCAGCGGTTGTTTCAGATTCCAGAGCGGCACCTTTTATAATGATACCTTCAGTCCAGTTGTAGGCTTGTTCAACAGGGACCCAGGTATCGCTGTCACGTCCACCGTAAACGATACCGCCGACTACAACACCCTCCGGGCCATCGAGTAACGGGTCACAGTTACTGAGGTCGGGGATGTTGAGGCAATAGCGAGCATTTTTGTGCGAGGCGGTAATTTCGTTGCCATCAGCGTCGGTTTTACCTTTATGCCATTGTCCGGAGTGGTTGATACCTTCTGTCGGCAATTCGGCACCCATTCCGAGCCAATGAGGTTTTTTCTTGTTATCAATTAAAACATTGGAGAAGATAACTTCACAGGGGCTTGTCAGGGCTTCATAAATAATCGGGTCATCTTCGGCGCTGACGTCGCGAATGATGCCGAAGATACCTTTTTCAACATTTACGCAGCGGGCTTGGCCATTCTTTTTTCGTAAGTAGGCAATGTCGTCGCCGACGATGGTTTGCCCGGGCAGCATTGAGGTCGATGTCTTGCCGCAGGCTGATGGAAATGCGCCGGCGAAGTATGTCACGCGCCCACCCGGGCCGTGAGCGCCCATCAAGAACATATGCTCGGCGAGCCAGCCCTCGTTTGATGCCTTATTTATAGCCAGTCGCAGGGCCAATTTTTTCAGGCCTATTGTGTTGCCGCCATACTGGGTGTTGACACTGTAAACAAGATTCTCTTCGAGGTCGATATAGACCCGGCGTTTGTCGATATTTTTGCTAACGGCATTTTCAAGCTCGCCTTCAGAGTGAATGAACCTGAAAAAATCGGGTGAAGAGCCGATTTTTTTGAATTGCTCGTATCCAGGCCGGTAAAGGATGATTTCGCTATGAGCAACATAGGGCGAATCGGTTATCTGAATACAGGGGATAGAGAAATCCGAATCCAGTGGGCCCAGGCAGAAAAAGCAAATTAGCATCTCCCGGCCGACCATCGAGTCTTTCAAGAATGAGCGGACCTCTTCGACACCCTCTTTTTTGTTGATGGAGTTAAGACTTTCGCCTAATTGTGAGCCGGGTGGTAATAAATACTTTGTTCTGGCTTTATCGCGGGCCTGGTCGTGATATCCATCAAAGTGACAGGTATGGCCGGGGATATCCAGCGGGAGCTCTTCGCCATTCTTTATGGCTAATTCACGAATATAAGCATTGTCAGCGTCTGAACCGCTGCAGACAAAGACAGAAGCCGGCTGTGTTAGCTCAATCGCATCTGCCACAAACTCGTGCATCTTGGGATTATCCAGAGCAGCAAGCTTTTTGTAATTCTCTGCCGTTAATTTATCCTGTAATAATACTTTTGCCGTACTCATGTCGTATCATTACCTCCTTAAAAACTAATTATAGTTCAAAAAAAAACCGAGGCATTTTAGCTTGAGAATCAGCGTGCGTCAACTTGTTTTTTGGCTTTTTGCACGGTGCTATTGCTGGTAACAGTTACTCCGCAGCTTGTATAGAGTGCTTAGTCAGCCGGTGTTTGATATTATCACCAGCCCGATATTTCTTTTGAAAATACCGTCAAGTACCTCACAAAACCTATTTGAGGTACTGATATCGCCTGTATAACTTCTATCCGAGGGAAGCTAAAAAGCGCCCCAATCCTGTTTTCCCGGGACGTAATAGCTCGGACAAATAAAGCGGAACATATTTGCAATCTTTCTTGCTTTGGCGAGATTGGCTTCATCCTCGGCTTGCATTGCAGCGAGTTTATCGCCAAAGACTTCCTGAAAATACTCATCGGCGGCCTTGTTCCTCTCCTCTTCAGTTTTGAAAAGACTGCGTATTTTCCCTAACTCACCGGCATCAAGCCAGAAGCCGCCACAGCCCGGACACTCATCGACCTCGACCCGCTTTTTGACACTGAAAAAGTGCCTCATCATCACAACATTGTTGCACTTCGGACATTTCAACTGTTTTGTACGGTCGATGGTTACACTTTCATCTCGTTCGGTTTCTAACAGCTGCTCTCCTGCCGACTCATGCGGCTCATCGAATTTTTTCAGTTCAAAATTATCGAACCATATTCCTCCACAGCCGCCCTTGCATACATCGACCGTAATGTCTCCAGCAGTCATCTGCTGTAACTGTTTTCCGCATACTGGACATTCCATAGGTTTTTGTCCTCCCAAAAAGGTTTAATAAAGCATAAATTATTCTATCGGCCGTTTAGGATAATCCAAATCCACCGCTGCGTCAAAATAAAACGAGACAATCCCACAAATATTGGCCTTCAAAATGAATAACAGCGAAGTGGAAAAATGGGTTTGACGGTGGCTTGTAGTGATATTATACTGGCGTACCTTAAAGTTAGGTGGCGACTGATTTTGGAGAGAAAAAATGGACAAGAAGACCTCTACTAAGCAGAAAACCAGCAAGATTATCGCTGATGGTATAACCTTCGATGATGTGCTGTTGATACCCGCCAAAAGCGATTTTGTGCCAAGCCAGGCCGATACCAGCACCAAACTGAGCAAAAATATCAGTATAAATATCCCGATTATCTCCGCTGCGATGGATACCGTTACCGAAGCACAACTGGCCATAGCGCTGGCCCAAGAGGGCGGGATCGGCATCGTCCACAAGAATCTTACAATCGAGGCACAGAAAAGAGAGGTCGCAAAGGTCAAACGCTCCGAGCACGGAGTGATTCTTGACCCCGTAACGCTGTCCCCCGACGAACCCGTCAGAAGGGCGCAGGAGCTGATGAACGAGCAGAACGTCTCCGGCATACCTATTGTCGAAGGCAAAAAGCTCGCAGGAATTCTGACCCGCAGGGATTTGAAGTTCCTCAAAGACTACGATGTCAAGATAAGCTCTGTAATGGTAAAGGATAACCTTGTTACCGGTCCAGCCGGCACGACACTCGAACAGGCAAAAGAGATTCTGCAAAAGCATAAGGTTGAGAAGCTCCTTTTAGTAAATAAAGATAACGAACTGGCAGGCCTGATTACCATGAGGGACATTGACCGTGTTCAGCAATATCCCAGAGCTGCCAGGGATAAGCGTGGCAGCCTCCGAGTCGGCGCCGCGGTCAGCGTCCATGAGTACGAACGAATCGAGGCCCTGATTACTGCCGATGTCGATATTATCGTTGTCGATACCGCTCACGGCCATTCTCAAAATGTTATTGATACTGTTAAGAAAATCAAGGCCGATTATGATATTGACGTGATTGCAGGTAACATCGCCACCGCTGAGGCGACGGAGGATTTGATAGCAGCTGGTGCAGATGCAGTGAAAGTTGGCATCGGCCCAGGTGCAATTTGTACTACCAGAATAATTTCTGGTGTAGGAGTGCCTCAAATATCTGCGATAATGAACTGCGTCCAGGCGGCGCAGAAGCATAATGTTCCCGTTATTGCCGACGGCGGAATAAGACAATCGGGCGATATAACCAAGGCAATTGCTGCAGGGGCTTCGAGCGTAATGATAGGTTCATTGTTTGCGGGTCTAAAGGAAAGTCCAGGTCAGTTAGTTATCTATAAAGGAAGGCAGTTCAAAGAATACAGGGGGATGGGGTCTTTGGGGGCAATGGTCAAAGGTTCAGCGGAAAGATATGGGCAGAGAAGCTCGACCGAGCAAAACAAGCTTGTACCCGAAGGCGTAGAAGGACGGGTGCCATACCGTGGAGCGCTCGGCTGCTTTGTCTATCAGCTCGTTGGTGGACTGCGGGCCGGTATGGGCTATTGTGGGGCACGGACTATCGAAGAGCTAAAAAAGAAAGGCCGGTTTGTTTGTATAAGCCATGCATCAGCTGCCGAGTCACATCCGCACGATATACAGATAACCAAGGAAGCACCGAATTATTCGGCGGCTGTACCTTTTGAAGATTAGCATGTGCTCTGTGTTCTGTCTTTTAGTTATAAATTATGTACCATGAGACAATAGCCATTCTTGATTTTGGAAGTCAATACTGCCAGTTGATAACCCGGCGTGTTAGAGAACAAAATGTGTATTCACAGATTTTCCCAGCGGGTACGACTGCGGAAGAGTTGTCACGATTACCGGTCAAGGGATTGATACTTTCAGGCGGCCCTGCAAGTGTCTATGAAAAAAATGCTCCCGGGTGCGATGAGAAAATTTTCGAGCTGGGCGTGCCGGTTCTGGGTATCTGCTACGGGATGCAGCTTGGCTGTCAGATTTTGGGTGCGAAAATTATTGCCGCCCGGAGGCACGAGTATGGCAGAACAAATTTGTCAATCCTTGATAAAAGTGATTTGTTTACGAATATGCCGGATTCGACCACGGTCTGGGCCAGTCATGGCGACCAGGTTGATAAATTAAGCGGTGATTTTGTCGCCTTGGCAGCCACACCTACCTGTCCTTTCGCATCGATTAGACATAAGAAAAAGAAGTTTTTTGGTGTTCAGTTCCACCCTGAGGTTGCGCATACGCCGAAGGGCTCAACAATCTTACAGAACTTCCTCTATGACATTTGTGATTGCAGCGGTGACTGGAAGATGAGCGACTTTGTCAGTGAGAGTGTCGAAGCGATTCGCGAAAAAGTTGGTGATGCTACGGTGATATGCGGCCTGAGCGGCGGGGTGGACTCTTCAGTTACTGCTTCTTTGCTTCACAAGGCGATAGGCGAGCAGCTTATATGTATTTTTGTGGATAATGGTCTTCTGCGAAGAAACGAACGCGCAGAGGTCGAGTCAACTTTTCGAGACCATTTTCACATAGACCTTCGGGTTATAGACTGGTCAAAGCAGTTTTTATCAGCCCTGGCAGGCGTAACAGAGCCACAGCAAAAACGAAAAATTATTGGCTCAGAGTTTATCAAGGCCTTCAAATCCGAATCCTCGAAGATTGCCGATGCGAAATTTCTTGCTCAGGGGACACTTTATCCTGATGTTATCGAATCGGGCTGCAAGGACGGCAACCCCGCGGCGAATATAAAAATCCATCACAATGTGGGCGGATTACCTGCTGAACTCGGTTTTGAGCTGATTGAGCCGTTGCGGGACTTGTTCAAAGATGAGGTACGCTTTGTCGGCGAATATCTGGGACTGCCGGAAGATGTTGTCTGGCGGCACCCTTTCCCTGGCCCCGGGCTGGCGGTGAGAATTATCGGAGAAGTTACGCAGCAAAGATTGCGGGTCCTGTGGGCCGCCGATGAAATCCTCATTGATGAGATAAAATCAGCAGGGCTGTATAGAAAAATCTCGCAGGCCCTTGTGGTACTGGTGCCGGTCTCAACAGTTGGAGTAATGGGCGATGAGCGAAGTTACGAAAACGTTATTGCCGTCAGGGCGGTGGAGACACCCGATTTTATGACTGCTGATTTTTCGCAGATTCCCTATGAGGTGCTTGGCGTGATATCCGGCAGAATCATAAATGAGGTTCGTGGTGTCAATCGTGTCGTCTATGATATTTCCAGCAAGCCGCCGGCAACAATCGAATGGGAGTAGTGTTTCTTCTTGCGTAGAAGGTAATGTATATCCTTTGATTTGGCTTGTTTTTGGATTCTCAGAGCGGGGCAGTGCACAGACAATAGGTCACAGGCCGCAGATTAGAAGCAGGAATAATGAATTGTGAAAAAAAAGTTCTTAACAATTGTTTAGTTAATTGACCGATGCTATAATTTAAGCGTGATAAGGCCAGGAGAACATATTGGGCTGCAACTAAAGCAGACCTCGTTTTTGAAAAAGACATATTCGGACCCTGTATCGTAGCCTGCACGACAGGGAGGTATAAAATTATGGTTTTTAAGAGGCTACAAACGAAATAATCGATATATTATGAAAAAATTTTGGTTTGTTCTTTTATTTTTGTTAGTTACGTCTCAGGCCATTAGCGCAGATGATAAGGCCCCGAATGACCCGAACGACCCAAACGAGCCGAGCGGGCTTTTGTTTGTCAAGTGGAATGCTGTTATTTCAATCCTGCAGAATAAGAGCATCGATAGGAAAGCAAAAGAAACGCAAATTGATAAAATCGTAAGTCCGTACTTTGATTTCCCCATGATGTCTAAACTTGCTTTGGGGAGGAAACATTGGCCCAAATTGACCCCACAACAAGGTGAGAAATTCACCCGGCTTTTTACCGAGCGGCTTAAGACATCATATCGGAACAAAATCTCACTTTATAGGGATGAAAAAGTTCTTATCAAACAAAAAGAACAAAAAAAGGACACTATATATGTTCCAATGGAGCTGATATCCAGAAACGGTAAGATGGATGTACTATACAAGTTTCGCAGGGCGGACAAATGCTGGAAAATCTATGATGTGGAAATACAGGGCGTGAGTATTCTTCTGACCTACCGTTCACAATTCAACGATATCCTAAGCCACGGCACTGTTCAGGACCTTTTTTCCCGTCTGGAGAAGCCGCCGGATAGTTAACTACCCAATTTGCAGGGTTGACAGCTATTATGACGAAATGCCGCTCACTGGTAACATCTTTTTTTAACCATGTGGTTCTGGGGCATCCCAGGACAATTATTCTCTGTATGCTGGTAGTGGTTGGTTTTCTCGGCTTCCAGGCCAGACATTTCAGGCTGGACGCCTCTGCGGAAACACTGGTCATGGAAAATGACGAGGACCTCCGCTATTCGCGTCTGATTAGCAGCCGTTATGGGCAGCACGAATTTCTGGTCCTGACATATACTCCCAAAGGCGGCCTGTTCTCGCCGGAGACACTGGCCAGGTTAGCCCGACTGCGGGACGATTTAAAATCCATAGAACGCGTCGTATCGGTTCTTTCCATCCTTGATGTTCCTTTGCTGGAGAGTCCGCCTGTATCGCTGAAGGAGCTTACTGCCGACCTTTCCACCATCGAATCGCCGACGGTAGATAGGGAGCTGGCCAGGGTTGAGCTTAGTGAAAGCCCTCTTTACCAAAACCTGTTGCTTAGCTCGGATTTACGGACTACAGCCTTGCTGATTAATTTCTCAGGCGATGATGTTTATCGCGATTTGCTCCAGCGCCGCAATGAGTTGCGGATGAAGAAAGCATCGGGTTCAATAACTGACGCAGAGCGAGCTGAGTTGCAGGATGTAGTTAAGCAGTTCCAGCAACACAGAGACCAGATTAGGCAGCGGCGCCATAAGGACATCACGACGATACGGACGATAATGGACAACTATCGCCGGGATGCAGACCTGTTTCTTGGGGGAGTAGGTATGATTGCGGAGGATATGATAACCTTCATTAAGAACGACCTGAAGGTGTTTGGTCTCGGTGTCCTGCTCTTTATGATTCTTATACTGTTTATTATATTCAGGAGAATTCGCTGGATATGCCTGCCGGTGCTTTGTTGCGTGGTCTCTGTTGTTTGCATGATTGGTCTGTTGGGATGGTTTGGCTGGGAGGTGACGGTCGTATCATCTAACTTCGTCTCTTTGCAGCTTATCATCACCTTAACCATTGTGATTCACCTGGTTGTGCGGTACCGGGAACTATTAGTCCAGAGTCCTCAAGCTTCTAACCACCAGTTGATTCTTGAAACCATCCAGTCGAAGCTAAAACCCTGTGTTTATGCGGTACTGACTACGATAGCTGGTTTTGGGTCTCTGTTATTCTGTGATATCTTACCAGTCATCACATTCGGCTGGATGATGATAGCAGGCTTGATTGTGTCTCTCTTCGTGACCTTTCTTCTTTTTCCTCCTGTGCTGATACTTTTACCCAGAGAGACGCCGCCGAACGTACGAGAGAGGCGTTTCAGCATAACATCCATACTGGCGAGATTCACCCAGCATCATGGTGTGCTTATAGTGAGTATCAGCGGCCTCGCCTTTATTTGGAGCTTCGTTGGCATCTCGAAATTAGAGGTGGAAAACAGCTTTATCGATTATTTCCAAAAAAATACTGAGATTCACCAGGGTATGAAAGTGATAGACCAGCGCTTGGGCGGTACTACTCCCTTTGATGTCATTATAGAGTTTGGGGGGGCTAACGCTCTTTCAGCGTCTGCCGAGCCTGTTGGCGAAAGTAATGATGAATTCGACGAATTTGATGAATTGGACGAGGCCGCTGCGGACGAGAAGTACTGGTTTACCGCTGAAAAGATGACCCGCATAAAGGCCGTGCACTCTTATCTTGACAGTCTGCCGGAAACCGGCAAGGTTTTGTCGTTGGCTAGCATGTTGGGTATAGCGGAGAAGTTGAACAAAGGCAAGCCTCTGGACAGTTTTGAGCTTGCCCTGCTTTATAGTGAAACCCCGGACAAGTTCAAGACTTTACTGGTCAGGCCGTATGTCTCAGTGGAGCATAATCAGGCCCGCTTTTGGGTCCGAGTCAGGGATTCTGAAAAAACTCTTAGGCGTAATGTGCTGCTGAAGAAGATTGCGTCGGACTTAACCGGCAAACTGGGCTTTGACGCTGAACAAGTTCGTCTTTCCGGCCTGCTTGTCCTGTACAATAATATGCTGCAGAGCCTGTTCGGTTCTCAGATACTGACATTGGGTATCACCGTGTTAGCGTTGTCGGGGATGTTTCTGGCATTGTTTAGGTCGCTCAAGATTGCTTTGATTGCTATATTTCCGAACGTACTGCCTATCGTGTTTGTCCTTGGTGTAATGGGCTGGCTGAACATCCCTCTCGATATGATGACTATAACCATAGCGGCCATCAGCTTAGGAATTTCCGTCGATGATACTATTCACTATATCCATAGATTCAAACATGAATTTCAGAAAGACCGCAATTACCTGCAGACAATGCATCGATGTCATGGAAGCATTGGCTATGCCATGTACTACACGTCGGTAATTGTCATTATTGGTTTCTCCATTCTTGCTATGTCCAATTTCATCCCCAGTGTTTTTTTTGGCCTGCTGACGGGATTGGTCATGCTGATGGCGCTTCTTGCCAACCTTACTTTACTGCCTCGATTGCTGATTCTGGGCAAAGCGCTTGGAAAAGAAACTTGAGAAACTGAAATGAATAGAATAAGATGGCATTAGGAAAATTGGAATAAATTGTTGAGAAGAGTTGTATGAAACAGCCAGTATGGATTATCGTTGTTTTGGCCATAATGACTACTGGTTGCGCCAGCTCAGAAAAAATCCCCTTTTATAGCCAGGTCGTCAGTATCATTGACCCCAACAGGGCGCATAAGGTTCCTGAAGAACCTAAAGATGACAATTTTGAATTGCTCGAAGATGAGCTTGAAGGACAAATAGTTAGAGTGCCGGACCCGCTGGAACCCGTAAATCGGGTTATGTTCCAGGTGAATGATGTTCTCTATTTCTGGGTATTGAAACCTGTCGTATATACATATAAAGGCATAGTACCAGGTTCGGTTCGGTTCGGAGTGAGTAACTTCTTCAATAATGTCACCACGCCTATTCGTTTCGCAAACTGCATGCTGCAGGGAAAAGGAGACTCTGCCTGCATTGAGCTGCGCCGGTTTATGGTCAATACCACGATAGGCGTTCTGGGCTTTGGGGACCCGGCACTGGATAAATATGGACTGGAACCAGCTGAGGAGGACCTGGGCCAGACCCTGGGTGTATGGGGCCTGGGGAATTGCTTTTATCTCGTCTTGCCAATCCTGGGGCCGTCAACACTTCGCGATACTGTCGGGCTTGTTGGCGACCAGTTTGCGAACCCCATACGCTATGTGGAGCCGGAGGAGCTCTCGATGGGTTTAACCGCTGGCAAGTACACTAACAAGGCCACGTTTCACACCGGAGAATATGAGTCAATCAAGGCCGATGCCCTTGACCCCTATGTGGCGATACGCAATATTTATATTCAATACCGGGACAGTAAGATTAAAGAGTAGCTCGGTATCCTGAGCGGCTTGGACGCAAACGATACAAACATCTTGGCGTTAGTCTCGTAAAGCAATTTTAGTTTCCACTATGTTATTTTCTATGATTCCTTTTTCTATCCGACTGTTTCTCCACCAGATTTTCAAGCTGTATATTTCTTCCAATTAGATGCTCAATTTCAACCTCATTTTTTGTCGTGCGCTCTGTAACTTCATTTAGTTTCTGCTGCTGGCTTTCAATTTTCAGCTTTAATTCTGCAATTTCTTTCTGCTGTTGTTCAATCTCCACCTTCATCTCTACCATTTGTGTTGTAAAATTTGTCAGGGTATGCAAGTATAGTGTCAGAAAGATAACTGCTAATGTCAGAAGAACAGAAACAAATATAGGTATGGCCCACTTCATAATCTTCCAGAAAGCTGCATGTTCCCTGTTTTCTTCCACAGTCTGTTCTTTTTTGGACAAAGTCGCCGTCACCAGAACCTTGCCCGTTTCAGCTTCTATCAATGTAGCTTTAATCGAGGAGCTTCCGACATCGTATCCTAACAATAGCGCCATTTACATCCCCTTTCATATATACCCCCCCTGTAACTCCTATTTGATCATATGGTGCAAGGTGAATAGCGTCTCCGATTTATCTTCCATATCTGTGCAGTTGATAGCCACGAATTTAAAAGAAAGCGGTGGATATAAACCTTGCAGGCCATTCTGAATTAAAAACCACTTGCGGATTTCTTTGGCATGTATAAAAGCATCGTGAAACTTTTTTTGATAACTACTCGCTTCTGGATTCACCCAATCATAAACATTTGAGATATGAACCTTTATTTTTTTAGCAAAATCCCGCAAAGTAGGTAATTTATTCGGCATTCGCTTAATATCTTTCCAAACCACTACTTTGCCTGTATTCTTATCATAATGAGGGATTTCCCTGTCTTCATAGGGCTCAATATCAAAGAAATCTATTAACTTTTGACAGTATTCAGGTTTGTATTTAGTTGGCCGTCCTCGCTTAGCCATTCTCTTCCTCTTTGAGCTTTTCTCGCAGTGTCTCAGTAAGTACCATCTGATTCTCTGCACATTTGCAGATTTTAGGATTGTCGGTCAAAATGATAATATCCTCAGCCTCTCTGTTAATCGCCTTAAGTATCTCATCTTTCGTCAGCAAACCGTTAGGCATTAAGCACCTACAAATATAGCACCCCCTCTATACTTCTATCAGGAATGTAAAGCTTTTTTGGCGTGATTATTCGTAAGTCGTTGAAATGACGAGAGTTAAAATTTTTTGAAATGTATGGTTTTATGTTTTTGACTTGCTCAATAACATTAAAATCTTTTCGAGGTTTTTTGAAGTAAGTTCAGACCGCCCAGATATCGCAGACCGCCTTAAACCGAATGCCCGGTATCTTCAGACAGGCGTCCATCAGAACTTGTCCCTGCTCGCCGGCGCCAAGCAAGGCCACGTTTATATCATCCGCCATTCCTCCTCCTCCCGTCTGTCCAAAAATGCTCGGCGACAAGACCAATCCAGCCCCAACTGCTCTATGGAAGCTGTAAAGGACAGGTTTCGGCGGATAAAAAGCTTTGAAAATTCACTTATTTGGTGTAGATTATCCGATTGTACGAGGGGAGAAATATTTTGAATTTGTGGGATGAGATTATGGCAGAATTTAAGATTGAGTCGGCACAAAGAATAACGCGTTTGCCGCCCTATTTGTTTGGGCGATTAAACGCCCTGAAACTCACCAAGCGTCAGCAGGGTGCGGACATCATCGATTTGGGTATGGGCAATCCCTCCGATAGTGCCCCGCAAATCGTTATAGACAAGCTCTGCGAGGCGGCACAAGACCCGCGCAACCATCGGTATAGTGCATCAAAAGGAATTAAGGGGCTGCGGAAGGAAATTGCCAATAAATACGAGCAGAAATGGAACGTGCAGCTGGACTGGGAAACAGAGGTGCTGGCTTGCATCGGCTCGAAGGAGGGCTTCAGCCATTTATGTCTGGCGATGTTAGGCCCGGGCGATACCGCAATTGTGCCGGACCCGGCCTTTCCGATTCACAATTATGGCGTTGCTTTAGCCGGCGCTAATGTTATTTCGGTTCCTCTTGGCTGTGATGCAAAATTCATAGAAAATATTGCTATGGTCTGTGAGAATCTTTACCCCAGGCCGAAATTATTGATTCTCAATTACCCGCACAATCCGACCGCGATGACGGTTGACGAGGGATTTTTTGAGCCGGTCGTAGCTCTGGCGAGGCGGTTCGGAATAGCGGTCATTCACGATTTTGCTTACGGCGAGACCTGCTTTGACGGCTATAAAGCGCCGAGCTTTCTTTCGGTCAAGGGTGCAAAGGATGTCGGTGTCGAGTTCACTACTTTGAGTAAGCCCTATAATATGGCAGGTTTTCGTATTGGCTTTGCAGCTGGCAATAAGGATATGCTCGATTACCTTGCGACTATAAAGGGCTATTACGACTACGGCATATTTCAGGCCTTGCAGATTGCCGGCATCATTGCCCTGCGAAACTGCGAAGCTGATATTGTCGCCCAGAATGAAAAATACCGTTCACGCCGGGATGTGGTTTGTGATGGCCTTACAAGAATCGGCTGGCAGGTCGAGAAACCGCGCGCCTCGATGTTCGTCTGGGCAAAAGTGCCGGATGAGCACTTAAGAGGCAAGGGCAGTATCGATTACGCAATGGACCTGATGGAGTATGCGGAGGTCGCAATCGCTCCGGGCAGGGCCTTCGGTGAACAGGGCGAGGGCTACATGAGGATTGCCTTGGTTGAAAACGAGCAGCGTCTTCGCCAGGCCGTGCGTAACATCAGCCGATTCACTCAGGAAAAACCAATAAGAAAAACAAAGCCAACGAACAACAAAGATTAGCATATGGGAAATTGGGTTCTATATACACTTTGTACATACGTTCTAATTGTCGTGATTCTTTGGATTAGATTTCATTGGCTTGGATTAAAAGTGAGAAGATATCTATGGAAAAACTATCCCGAAAAAGCAATAGACTTTGGTTGTCCATTAGATGGATGGTTTAATGGTTTCAAATTCGGCAGAGCATTGTGTAAAACACATGATATTGATGACACAGAGTTTATTCTCTTAAAAGACAAGGCCAGAAAAGCTCAAACACTGTCTATTCTGGCGTTACTACCCTCTTTTTTAGCTATATTCTTGGTCTTCATAATATGGGTCGTTTCATAGATGCGAAGGATATGTGGGGTTTTATTCAAATCTATATCCGCAGGTATCAGCCGTGATAAGCTCGGATTCAGTTCGAGGGTATTTTCTGCAGTTTAATGGCCGGATGTCATAAATAGTACAAAAAGATTTTCCATCCGAATCGAATCTTAAGAAGGGACATACGTTAGGCAGCTTACAGCACGCACCACAACTAATACACTTGCCCTTACGGCTTTTAGATACCGGCAAAAATGCGGTGATGGTCCTTTTTGTTTTAGCAGACCAGGTATTCTTTATTTTATTGGCCATAGTCCGGCCCGGGCCTAATGCACACCTGCTTAAGTGGTTGGGGTCGATTCTGTCGGCATTGCTGTTTGTAGAGCGTTTACTGCGTCACAAATCTTCACTATTAATATAATGGAAATGATAAAGGAGGCAATGCCTGCAAGCATCCCTATGTATGGCACCACTGACGCTAATGAGAGAATCGCATAAGTCAGAAATAATCCTTCCGGCAATTTATCGGTTCCGATTAAGTGACGCTCGATGAAAGCATTGTAATCTTTCGAGAATCCCCAATAAGCCTGGAAAATCCAGTAAAGATTGAAAAACGGAATGAACATAAATCCAACCGCCTTTCCGGGTGTAGTGCGCGCATAACCATCTTGGATGGCCTTCCACATCCTATAGACCATTATGCAAACGACAACAGCAGCATATATGCCGGCCAAAGCTCCAAGCACAATAAATAAGGACCCCGGAAATGATTCTCCGGTGTTCGCTATGCTTGCTATGCCGGCCATGTATAAGATAAAAGCCAGAATTCCTCCACCCAACGCCGAGCCCAGAATGAAACCTTTTGATAATTTGATTTCTTCTCCCATTGCATTTTCTCCTTAATTTGCCCTTAATAAAAAAATTGTCTCATTTTATTTGTGGTTATACTAACACACAGAAATACTGAAGTAGACGAAGTATTTCACACCAAAATACCCGAATTTTTGAATATCACAAAGGGAAATTTCAAGATTTTTTGGTGTATGCTGCCTTTATCGGTATTGTTGTGGGCTCTTTTGTGTTGGCGGGACTACCCTATGATTTTCGAAATACTGCGACAACGTTTTCTATATTGACCACGAACAGGCGATTATCGCCCTCGAAATCAACGGGCATTGCATTTTGGGGTTGAACAGCACTTTATCGTATTGACGCAGCGGTATATCCGTGGAATTTTCATTATGTTAGTGCTCTAAATCTCTGCAAAAATCTTTCGGTTCTATTATAATATTATACTGACCTCAGATTGAAAAAGTATAGCCATATTTCCAGCCTTTGCCGCTGGTATCTTCTTCATATCCCTGGGCCGTTATTCTCCTTTCCCACTGCCGGGCAGCCGCGTCGGAGGTGAATTGCTGCATAATTTTGAAATCGCTGGGGTTTCCACGTTCACGTTTTCTTTTTTCCGGCTCATCCGTAAGTCCTGCATACCTCATAATCGTCTCTAAAAAATAGGTGACTGTCCTTAATACTTGCTTTATATTTGTCATTATAACATTTGAGGCCGCGGCAATCTCAAAAAATTCTACTTTTTAAATTCTAAATTTAATGCTGCATATTCTCCGAACAGTTCTTTTGCCTTGGCGTCATAAGCCATCGCCGCTGCCTTCTCATCATCAAAATAACCAATATGTATCTTCCTGCCGTTGCAGAATATCTCCGTTCGCCACTTTTTTTGACCCTTTAACCGGCTAACACCTTTGTATCGTGAGCTGGAATTGCCCATTTTCTTGCGCTTATTCCACGTATTCTGCTGGGCTGTAGCAAAGCGAAGGTTCGCCTTGCGATTATCAAGGCCGTTATGGTTGATATGGTCGACGATTTTGCCTTCCGCAGTACCCATTATTACATTGTGCATCTTCACGCATTTTCCTTTGATTCCGCGGCTGTCCCACCGCTCCGCATAAAATCTCCTTCTGCATCCCTTCGCATACCATTGGTATTTCGCAAGCTCTTTATAATCTTCCGGGTCAACAATTGCGTACTGACCCTGCGTAAGAGGGATTCTGCGGAATGTGCAGCCGTAGCGCAATTTTCGGTAATGAAGCGCCAGCCATATACGAATCCGGAAAAAGCACTCCGGCAGGATAATTGGTATGTGAGCCTTCCGCACCACCACTCCAAATTCACCCCGTTAGAAGTAAGTTTTTACTTTCTAATGGGGCGTACTTTTAAATTTCTGTCATTGCGTGAGTTATTTTTATCTACGAACAACGAACTATGAACAACGAACTACGAACTCTCTCTCCATAATTGGCTCAACCTGCACGTTTGATTGAAATTTGGCCGATTTTTTAAGGAGTGATTTTGCGTAAGTGCTTATATAGAAGTGGATAAAAAAATTTTTGAAAATTCCTGTTTTAGCGCGCAACTACCTGCGTATTTGATTGATTTTTTCCTGTAACTTTATGTACAGCCGATGCTTATAGCGGATTTTTTTACAATCCCTTGTGGATTAAAGACTTACAAGTCAAAACCGTGCCCCGAGATACAAGCGACGAGCGACGAATTTGCTTGTGCTGCCTCCTGCTCGGATACTGTTTTACTTGTATGCCTGTGGCATATTTACTGTATGTTTTCTCGTCGCGGCCTCCGGCAGCCCCTCGCAATCTCGCTTCAAGCCACGAGCGACGGGTCACAAGCAACGTACCTATGCTTTCGCGGCTGATTTTTTTGGCCTTTTTCCCATTAGAAACTGACGGCTTAGTTCTAACGGGACGAGTCTTTCTGTCATCGGTCTTCGGCGGTTGCCTTCGCCCTGACAAGAGTATTTCTTTTGCCCCTTCGATTGTTTTAGGCTGCCAGTAACCTTGCGACTGCAATTGTTTTCTTGCTGTCCGAGTCAAATCCGATATACTTATCCATAGTGAGCCTCTGATTTCATAGTTTATCTGTGGCAAAAAAACGATGAATTTTAGATTTTACACAAATGCAATATCTCAGGCATCCAGAACAGCTGCATCGGCAATATTTACTATAGGGCTGTTGCTGATGGGGTTCGGCGTTATTATTCTGGCATTGCCTGAGATATTCGCATTTCTTGCCGCTGCGGTATTCTTTATTGTGGGTCTCGGCTGCGCAATTACCGCGGTCAAAATCTTTTTGGCACAGAGAAGATTCGATAAGATGACGCACGACGATTCCGCGAGCTACAGAAAAAACGTCCAAATCCACAGCGAAGAACACTACGACATATAACCTGCAAATTTTTAGCGGATTTTGAGGGTTGCGAGGGCGAGGGCTGCGAAGGCGGCGGCCAAGAGCCAGAATCGCACTACCACCTGCGGCTCAGACCAGCCAATCAGATGAAAATGATGATGAATTGGCGCACATCTAAACAGGCGTTTTCCGCCGGTGTATTTGAAATAGCCGACCTGTAATACCACGCTCATTAGCTCGATTACGAAAACGCCGCCAATAATAAAAAGCAGGATTTCATTTCTCGTAACCAGCGCGCCATAACCCATCGCTGCCCCCAAGGGCAGTGAGCCGACATCGCCCATAAAGGTCTGGGCGGGATGGCAGTTGAACCACAAGAAACCCAGCACAGCACCCAATATAGCGGAAAAGAATATGCACAACTCGCCGGCCTGCGGTATGTGTGGCAAGAGAAGATAGCTTGACCAGGTGACAGTGGTGGTCCGCACCATCGTCTCAGAGGCAACATAACAAAGTATCACCAGGACGAAAGAAACAATTCCGAGCAATCCGGCAGCCAATCCATCCATTCCATCGGCCAGGTTAACGGCGTTACTGGTGGCTGATATGTAAAAAATCGCTATCAATATGAACATCCAGGTGGCCAGAGGCAAACCATGCTTATAAAACGGCAGCCAAAACAGCTTGGCATCAGGGATATTGATAAAATCAGCAAACAGAAATGAAGCTATTAAAACCGCCCCGCCGATTTGAAAGATGAGTTTTTCCCACGCATAAAGACCGCTTCTGCTTCGATGCCTAATAGCACTGGTAAGTTTCAGCCAGTCATCAATAGCGCCAAGAATAGAAAACCAAACAATCACAAAGATTGCTTTTATAATAAATGGATTGTTCAACTTTGCCCATAATAAGGTAGTCAAAAGGGTCGCAAAGATAATAATCAGACCACCCATCGTGGGAGTATTGGCCTTTTCCTTGGTCAATTCGTTGAGCGCCGCGTGATAGAACTCCGGCCGGTCGCCGATTTTTTTGCGCATCAGCCAGCGAATAATCTTAGGGCCTATCAACAGAGCAATCAGCACGCTGGTTAAAATGGCGGCTATGGAACGAAATATCGCGTATTGATAGGCGTAAAAGCCGAATCGTTCACCGGTATGCAAATGCCATAACAGGTGGTATATCATCTCGTATCTCGTATTGCGTATCTCGTATTGCGTATCTCGTATTGCGTTTTTTCACAATACGCATTACGCACGACGCATCACGAAAAAAGTTTCTTTAGTTTCTCGGTAACCATTTCCAGTTTAGCTATCCGCGAACCTTTTACCAATATTATATCGTTATCCTTTATTAATTCCTGCAAGCTATTACAAACCGAGAGGGTATCCTCAAAACATTTTACCTGCAAGTTATAGTTGGCTGTTTTTTTGGCGGTTTCAGCGGCGATTTTAGCAAATTTGCCAACCACTATTAAGAGCTGCACTTCGGTCTTAGCGATAGCAGTGCCTAACTCGGCGTGCAGATGCTCGCTTTGATTGCCAAGCTCAGCCATATCACCACAGATAAAAACGAGACGACGTTCATCTTTTGAGCCGAGACCAGCTAATATATCCAGTGCATTTTTCATCGAAGCTGGATTTGCGTTGTAACAATCATTCAATATCGTGAGCGTCCCAACCTGGAGCAACTCGGCCCGCATAGCAATGGCCGGTAGCGTCTTTAGGCCCCGTGCAAAATCATCAATAGTCAAACCAAGCTGCTTACAGACAGCCCATGCGGCAAGCGCATTTTCGATATTACCGGCACCGGCCAAAGGTAAATAAAGCTCTGTGCCATCGATAGTGAGATGACTGCTTAGTCCATCAGAAGCAACATCCTGCGCCCGGAAGTCAGAGTCATCTGATTTGCCAAAAGTTATGACCTGGTGATTGGTAATTGGTAATTGGTAATCATTTAACCATTTAATCAAATCGGCGTTGATTATCAAAACGCCATCTTTTTGCAGCCCCTCTGCGATGGATAACTTTTCCTTTATAATAGTTTGCAGGTCACCGAAGCCCTCCAGATGGGCTGGATAAACATTGGTTACGACCGCGATATTCGGCTGGGCGATGTGAGTTAAGTAAGCTATCTCGCCGGGGTGATTGCTGCCTAGCTCGGTGATAACGATTTGATGCTGCTGGTCGGCACCAAGTAACGTCAAAGGCAGGCCTATGTTGTTATTAAAATTTTTTGGCGATTGATATATACGATAATGCTGACTTAAGACGTGATAGATGATATATCTTACTGTTGTTTTGCCCACCGAGCCGGTTATCGCGATTACCTTAAATCCACACAGACGACGATACTCTCGTGCGAAATCGCCGAGGGCCTTTACCGTATCGCCAACCTTAAGTATCTCGTATTGCGTATTGCGTATTGCATATTGCGTATTTTTTCCCTCGCGATACGCATCCCGCATGACGCACAACGAAATATCTTTGCTGACAACAGCACAGACTGCGCCTTTAGCAAAGGCATCGGACACGTAATCGTGACCATCGTAATTTTCGCCGCAAATTGCAAAGAAGCAGTCACCGGCCTTGGTGGTCCGCGAGTCAATACTTACACCAGTAAAAAAACGTCGCTCGTCGCCCGTGCCCCGTGGCTCGTGAGCCTTTATTATTCCGGCCAAGTCTGATATCAGGAATTTTTTCATTATCGCCGTCCCAGAAACTCTTCAGCAATTTTTTTGTCATCGAAATCGATTTTTTTTGTTCCTATTATCTGGTAGTTTTCGTGGCCTTTGCCGGCTATGAGCACAATGTCACCTTTGGCAGCGTTTTTTATAGCTAATTTGATGGCCTCTTTTCTGTCAGGTTCTATCACTATAGTATCTGAACCCGGATTTTCAAAGCCGGCAACTATTTCTTTTATTATATCTTCAGGTCGCTCGGTTCGGGGATTATCACTGGTAATGATTATAAAATCCGCTAATTGCTCGGCGGCCTTGGCCATGCGCGGCCGCTTAGTCCTGTCCCTGTCACCGCCACAGCCAAAAGCAACAATCAACCTGCTATTGCACAAAGGCTTCAGCGCAGCCAAGACGTTATTCAAAGCATCATCGGTATGGGCGTAATCGATAAGAACGGCAAAATTGCCACCGAAATCGATTTTCTCCAATCGGCCTGGTATTGTCTGCGGTGCAGATAATCCTGCTGCTATTGTTTCCAAATCAAAACCGGCTGCGAGGCACAAGCCGGCTGCCGCGAGGGAGTTGCTGACATTATGGCGGCCCAACAAGGCAGTCTTAACGAGGGACGATTGCCCAGCGTATTCTAATCTGAAAACCGTTCCATTTATGTCCATCGACTCGATGTGGGCAGCGATGTCAGCCGGCTCATCGACGGCATACCATAAGATTCCGGCTTTAGTCTGGCCGGCTATTTGTTTGGCCTGCGGCGATTGTTTATTCAATACGGCTGTAGCATCAGCATATAGCATCTTAAAAAGCATCGCTTTGGCGGCCAGATATTCTCCTTCGGTTTTATGATAATCCAGGTGGTCGCCGGTAAGATTGGTAAAAGCAGCGGCCTTGAATTTAATAATAGCCAGGCGGTTCTGGGAAAGGGCATGGCTGCTGGCCTCGATGACCATATAGTTTGCGCCGGCTTTGACCATCTGCGACTGCGCTTCAGAAATATCCAGACAATCAGGCGTAGTCAGGGCCGCCTGAGAGACAGCCAAGCTGGTATCGTAAATAATTGTGCCGATAAGGCCGCATTTCTCACCGGCAGTTTGAATTATCGAGCGAACAAGATATGCTACAGTAGTCTTTCCATTTGTACCGGTAACAGCCAGGTTGGTTAATATTGCAGCCGGGTTGCCTTTAGCCGCCTGTGCTATAATTGCCGCTGCCCGCGGGGAATCATCAACGACTATAATTTGCGAACCTTCATAATTACACGGCCTTTCACAAACAATATATCTAGCGCCGTTGGAAATGGCCTGGCTGATGAAGTCGTGGCCATCACAAAGCGTGCCCTTAACAGCAACAAAAATATCACCATCCCTGACAAGACGTGAATCAAGGCGAATACCAATCGCTTTGTCCAGATAAACCAGATTGAGAAGCTCATCAAAAGTCATAAGATTTCATAAACAGGATTTTTTGCCTATTTTAGCCGAGGGAGCAAATATTGCGATGAAAATCTGTGGCACTGCGGCTATAATCAACTGATTGCAGGAGCAAGCCTGCCAGGTGCGTGGCGGGCAAGATTTTAAAAATCAAAAAGTGAACCCGATGAAAGGGATTAATTATGTTGAAAAGGCATATTTTCAGTGTCTATTTAGTTTTGCTACTGGCCGGCGCAGGGGTAACACAGGCGCAGGCGTCCACATCGAGCGAAACGGAATACTTCGCCGTATTTATGGAAGGCAGGAAGGTAGGTTTCGCGATACAGAGCCGGGTTGTAGCTGAGGGAAAGGTAACTACAACCCAAAAAGTCAGTATCACGATAAGCCGAGTCGATGTTCCGATAACAATCGTTTCGACCGAAACCAGTATCGAAACAACTGACGCCAAGCCATTGGGCTTTGAGGCCGTGCAGGAACTCGGTGCAATGACGATGAAAGTAACCGGCGTGGTAGATAAGCAAGGGAAGGTGGATATGACAACTACCTCAATGGGGATAGAACAGAAGGGTACACTCGAATGGCCCAACGGCGTCATGATGGCTGAGGGCCTGCGCCTGCTGACATTGAAAAAAGGTCTGAAGCGAGGCACAGAGTACAGCGCTAAGGTATTCAGCGCCGGAATCTTACAGGCCATTGGTACTCAAATACGTATCGGGCCAAAACGAAATATTAACCTGTTAGGGCGGGTGGTAGCTTTAACGGAGGTTACGAGCACCTGCAATATGCCGGAATCCGGAGAAATTATCAGCACCAGCTATGTTGATGACGACCTTCGCGAGCAAAAAATCATAATGCCCATAGCCGGGATACAAGTCGAGATGCTCGCCTGCTCCAAGGAGTTCGCCCTCGGTGAGAACGATGTTTTTGAAATAATTGATAAGATGTTTATAGCCAGCCCAAAGCCGCTGCAGGATGTTCGAAAAGCTAAATCGATTACCTATCATATCAGCCCCAAACAAGAAACAGAAAATCTAACAATACCATCAGGGGACAATCAAAAAGTACAACAGCTTCAGGACGGCAGAGTAATCGTGATGGTTGAGCCGGCTGCGGCAGCGAAAGGTGCAAAATTTCCATATAAAGGCACAGACTCAATAATATTGCAGGCAACAAAACCTACAAGATTTGTGCAGAGCGACCGCAAAGAGATAATCGACCTTGCCAATCGGGCGGTTGGTAATACAAAAGATGCAGGCGAGGCGATTCGGAAAATCGAGGCCTTCGTCGCCAGATACATCGAGAATAAGAGCATGTCGGTTGGTTATGCATCGGCGGCAGAGGTTGCGGCCAGCAAACAAGGCGACTGCACAGAGTTTGCCGTATTGACGGCGGCGATGTGCCGGGCCGTCGGAATCCCGGCGCAGGTGGTTACAGGGGTTGCGTATGTGGATGACTGGGCCGGCCATCGAGGATTCGGAGGACATGCCTGGACACAGGCGTATGTCGGTGATAAGTGGGTCGGGCTGGATTCGGCTTTTAAAAGTGCCGGCCGCGGCGGCTATGATGCCGGACACATTGCTTTAGCTGTCGGCAACGGCAACCCGGAGGATTTCTTCGAAATAGTCAATACTATGGGCCAGTTCAAAATTGACACGGTAGATATAAATAAAGACTAAAGGCGTATGTGCTATTCGAACTGGATGTCGGTAATGACAAACTGGACGTTGGTGTTGCCATTATAAGTATTGAGCTGCGGCTGATAGGCGACGTTAAAGAACTCATTATCGAGCAGCTTCTTCTCAAATTTTCCGAACCTAAAGCCGATACACCGGACCGCGGACTTATTGTCGGTTATGGTAAGCTGTAGATGGTCACCGCCTGAACCGACTTTTCTCGGCACAGAGGCAAGACGCACACCTTTTGTTGCGAAAACCGGCTCGGGATTACCCTGCCCAAAAGGCCCGAGCATCTGCAGCTCGCTGACTATCTGCATATTGGCAGACTCGCCGAGCGAGGCAACGGCATCGATGTAAAGCTTGGTAACTACATCATCTTCATTCAGGTTTTGTCTTGCATAGTTTTCAAAATCGGCTGCGAACCGGTCTATCTTGTCAGGTTCTATCTTTAGACCGGCTGCCATTTTGTGCCCGCCGTACCTAACTAAATGCTTCGAGCAGGCCTTGATTGCACTTAGCAAACAAAAACCCGGAATCGAGCGGCCGGAACCCTGAGCAACACCGTTTTCCGCGACCCCCGTGCTAATGAGAATTGCAGGACGATAGAATTTTTCCACAATTCTCGACGCCACTATACCTATCACACCACCATGCCAGTTTTTATCCGCCAGCACAATGCTCCTGCGGTCGGGATGGCTCAGGCCGAATTCCGCTATCATTTCACAGGCCTGCTTGAATACCTTTCTCTCGCACTGCTGACGCTTACTGTTTTGCTCTTTGAGGTATTGGGCTATCTGCATCGAGCGAATTTGGCTGTCGTTTGTCAACAGCTCCACCGCTAATCTCGCATGTCCCATTCTGCCTGCCGCGTTCAGCATCGGTGCAAGCCGAAATCCGATGTGGAAGCTGTCAAGCCCCTGACCTGTCAATCCGGCTGACTCAATCAGGGCCTGTACGCCGGGAAGCTTACATTCCGGTAAGGCCTTCAGGCCATAACTCGTCAAAATTCTGTTCTCGCCGCGCAAATCCACAACATCAGCAATAGTCCCCATCGCCGCCAGAGACGTTGCATTTAACATAAACTCCCGCAATTTCGGCTCAAGTTTATCGCCGGCCTTAAACTCATCAGCGATTGCCCAAGCGAGCTTAAAAGCGACCATCGAGCCGGACGACTCCTGATTAGGATAAGATTGCTCCAGCGCAGTATGGACAACGGCAACGGCCTTCGGCAATTCAGGTTCGAGCTGGTGATGGTCGGTTATTATCAGCTCAAGACCTAATTGTCCGGCAAGCTCGGCGGAGCTAAACGCCGTGATACCGCAATCAACGGTAACCAAGAGTTTGCTGCCGGATTCCACAATCGACCGGACGGCTTCGGTATTCAGGCCATAACCCTCATCAATGCGGTGAGGGATATAGTAATCAACATCAGCGCCAAGTAGCCTTAGAATCTGCCAGAGAATCGCAACGCCTGTAATCCCATCGACATCATAATCGCCGTAGATGGTGATTTTTTCCTTATTTTTAATCGCCTGCTTTAATCGTCCAACTGCCGCTTCAACGCCCGGCAACCGACTTGGCTCGATGAGCTGTGTCAGCTTAGGCTTCAGGAAAACGCCGCCTGTGTGAGCATCGGTTATTCGACGATTTATCAGGACTTGTGCTAAAAGAGGAGAAACCTTCAGCGACCTGGCGAGTTGCCCAGCACGCTCGTCCGGTGGAGAGATTACCCATTGTTTCTTTTGTTGCATCCGTGCAGAAAGCGGCATTTTCTTTCAATCCTCATTTACAATTTATTTTTTCGAAGAAATTATAACCGGCAATACAGAGCGTGCAAGGGCCTGGATATCACCCATCTTAGTAGTATACGGCCGCAAGCGGAAAGAATAGCTGTACGGCCTGGGCGGGAGCGTGTACTCGGCGTGCGGCCGAGCACCCCAGGTATTGTCTCCACCTACGCCCATCTGCTTGTAGTCGAGGTTGACCGTGACAAGATTTCTTCGCGGCAGCTCGTGTGTGTGTCCTGCATTTTCCAAATCCTGCATAGTAAACGGCCATGCGCTGATACTCAGCAATGGCATACCAACTGCCAGCAGGCCGAAGCCATCCTTATCAGTTAACGCCAGCCATCTGACATCGGTTTTATTACCGTTCTCCTGAGGCCGGACATAAACATGAATGTTTTCTTCGGCCGTGCCGCAATATTGCCCTACCGCAGCGCCGGTCTTACGGTCCCAATAGTTCTCGTGCGGCCCCCTGCCGAACCAGCTCACCTTGTCAAAGCGTGCGGGAACAGCTAATTGCATACCGAAGCGCGGTAGGTCCGGCAACTCTCCACTTGGGGTAAAACGACTCTTCACAACAATATCACCGCTGCCGTATATAGTGTAAGTATTTTCATAATTAGAATCACCGGCAGGCAACTTGGCCTGAGCAGTTATTCGGACAACCTGGGACTCAAGCTGCTCAGCAGTAACCTTTGTTACCGTACGGCCGGGCCCGGCATTTCTCCAGATGCCCTGCCGTCGATGCATTCCATTTCCCCTGTCGTTATCACTGGGCGGCCGCCAGAAATTTGGAACCAGAGGTGAAGTAATCAACTGCCTGCCTGAAAAACGCAGCGACTCCATAGCACCGCTTTGTCTGCCGATTGTAACTTTGAAATCTTTGCCGGTTATAATAAATGCCTTTTTCGATTTCCGCAATTTAAGCAGGGGTATGGTGGCTGTACTCACCTCAGGTACTGGTGGTGTATTGATTAGTAGCTGGAACTGGTCCCAGGCAACCACATGGCCGCGTTCTGCCCACGGCATATCCTGGGCCATAGCAAAATTTATCTTGAGAAAATACTCTCTGCCGGGTTCGAGTTCAAACTTCGGCAAGTCAATGGTAACCTCCTGCTGTTGATGCGGGGCTAAAGAAAGCTTCGGCAACTGACCTTTCTGAATGATTTTGCCATCGGCGGTTAGCTGCCAATGAGGTTCCACAAAATCGAGACTGGCAAAGTCATATTTATTTTTTACAAGAATTTTGCCGGCCGCTAAATCAACCTGCTCACACTTTATATATTGATAGACTTTTTTGACCTCGTAAAGTGAAGGGTTGGGCTTGCGGTCGGCCTGTACCAGGCCGTTACAGCAGAAGTTTTTGTCGTTGGGTCTATCGCCATAATCTCCGCCATAGGCCCAAAACTCTTTTCCCTTCTCGTCTTTTTTGCGCATGGCCTGGTCAACCCAGTCCCATATGAACCCGCCCTGCAAATGTTTGTGTCCTTCAATGGCATCCCAGTAATCCTGCAGATTACCCACGCTGTTTCCCATAGCATGTGCGTACTCGCATAAAATCAACGGCCGTCTCTGGGGAATTTTTGCATATCTAACAATATCAGAGATGCCTGCATACATCGGGCAGTAAATGTCGGTATTCGGGCCTTGATGGGTGCCTTCATATTGAACAGGCCGAGACGGGTCGCGCCGATGTATCCAGGCGTAGGTCGCTGAGAAGTTGGGACCGTCACCGGCTTCATTGCCCAACGACCAGATAATTACCGAAGGATGATTCTTGTCCCGCTCGACCATGCGAATTGTCCTGTCGAGGTGCGCCTGTTTCCATTCGCTGTTGGAGCCAAGGGTAGTTTCCGGGCGCCCGAGGTCTCCGAAACCGTGTGATTCAATATTGGTCTCATCGATAAGGTACAAACCATACCTGTCGCAGAGGTCGTACCACAGCGGCATATTCGGATAGTGGCTGGTGCGAACCGCATTGATGTTGTGCTGCTTCATAAGCTTGATGTCCCTGAGCATCGATTCGGCATCGATAGTATGGCCGGTATCAGGGTCATGCTCGTGGCGGTTAACGCCTTTGAGATATACAGCCACTCCGTTTACCAGCAACCGGCCGTCCTTTATCTCAACCTTGCAAAAGCCCGTTCGCGCGGACACGACTTCCACCGTCTTACCGGTTTTATCTTTCAGAGATAAAAGCACCGTGTAAAGATTTGGCTGCTCAGCCGACCATTTCGCAGGATTGTTGATTTTGGTTTGCATAGAAATGGTCTTTTTCTGCCGGGAAGGAACCTCATCGACCGCCGTTGTTATAAGTGGACCGGTCCCAACGGGCTTGCCGCCGTCATCGAAGAGGTTCATTTCCACCGTGCAATCAGCCGGAGCGTCGGCAAAATTGATAACCTCAGCAGTAACATTCAGGACAGCATCACGATAGTCATCATCCAACTGCGGTATGATAAAGAAATCCCTTATATGCAAATCGGCTGTGGAGAAAAGGTACACATCTCGAAAGATGCCGCTGAGCCGCCAGAAATCCTGGTCTTCCAAATATGAACCGTCAGACCAGCGATAAACCTCCACGGCCAGTACATTCTGACCCTGGCGCAGATAGCCGGTGATATTAAATTCAGCCGGTGTACGGCTGCCCTGACTGTATCCGACCTTTCGGCCATTGACCCAGACGTAAAATGCCGATTCGACCCCATCAAAATTCAAAAATACCTGCCGGCCTTTGAAGCTATCAGGCACTGTAAAATTTGTACGATAGGAACCGACAGGATTATAATTATGAGGGATGCGGGGAGGCCTTGCAGGGAAAGGATATTGACTATTGGTATAAATTGGAATGCCGTAGCCGTGCATCTGCCAGTTCGAGGGTACGGGGATTTCATTCCAGCCGCTGACATCGTAATCCGGTTTATAGAAGTCCAAGGGCCGGTCAGCGGGTTTTTTGACCCAGTTAAATTTCCACCTGCCGTTGAGAGATTTGTAAAAAGGCGAGGTCTGTCGAACAGCTTTTACAGCCAGAGCTTCATCAGGATAAGGCATCAGGGTACAATGGGCTGGCTCTCTGTTGATAGCAAAAATTTCAGGGTTTTCCCAATCGGTGGCTGTGTTGCCGTCGCTTGTGTCTTGCGAATAAGACCGGTTATAACCAAGCAGTAAGACCAACATAAGCATTGCGCCGGAGATTCGAATCAATGAATACTTTGAATCTTGACTGTCGTCAGACAAGTTTCGCATTTTCAATCCTTCTTTGCTGCTAACGCAATTCACCTAAAAACCCACAAGCTTCAAGAATTGTTTCGCGTGATATCGCTGTGAAAAGCATTCGGCTTATATGCAAAATCGTCTTTTGTGTATGGAAAAATTGCTTACCCAGGCTTCGCCTTTGGCTACGCCGAGGCGAACTGCTTCAGAGCAGCTCGCCTATCGCGGTGATGATGTTTTTTTTGCTGGTCAAGCCGACCCATTTTTTCTGCACCTGGCCGTCCTTAAATAAAATAAGGGTCGGTATCGCCTGTATGCCGAATTCTATAGCGCTATCTCTGGCTTCGTCGGTATTAAGCCTGCAGATTTTGGCTTTGTCGGCATGTTCGTTCGCGATTTCTTGTAAAATGGGGGCCATCATTACACATGGCCCGCACCACGGCGCCCAGAAATCAACCAGCACCGGCACGTTTGAATTATGAACGGTCTCATCGAAAGCGGCATCTGTCAACTCAACTACGTTACCAGCCATTATTTTATCCTTTCAACCAGGTTTTTTACGTAAAAACAAAGGGTTGTCCAAAGCGACATAATACACCAATGCTGCATGAAATTGCAACTAATTTTCAAAAAGATTTTGTCTTTCCCTCGTTTTTTACCATCCGCCCGGCTGGAGCAGGTCGTTGACCGGCTCATTCCACCATTTCGGGTCTCTGAAATACTGCTTTAACATCATAGCAGCGACGACGCCATCACCAGCAGCTGTAGCTAACTGCATTGCAGCACCTATCCTACAATCGCCGGCTACAAAGACGCCCGGTAGCTTTGTTCGCAAATATGCACAGTCGCACTTGATAAAACCCCTGTCGGTCAGCAGAAGAAAGGGTGATTCGAGATACCTGGCAGCCAATGTCACAAATGTAGTCTTTCCGGTTCCTCCCCTTCCAGTGGAAACAATTATTTTTGCCATCGCTAAATCCTAAATATCATATTTTATCTGAATAGCATCTAAAGAGCAAGCCTCAACACAATCCCCGCATCCTAAACACATATCTTGATCTACTATTGGTGCCTCAAACGCACCATCTATTTGTTCCATAACACCCTTTGAGCATGCCTCTACTGCAGCACAAGCACCTACGTCAGGATTACATTCATTTGGGTTGCATATTTTGTAATCTACTAAAGCAACCGATTTTTTCCCTTTTATCATTTTTACACCACACCTTTTGGTCTCGCATAATCCTCTTCTCATATACGGTTCTTGTTGTTTTGGCCCAAGAACAGCTGTGATTGTTGTTCAGGCAAGGTCAAAATGTCCACCCCGTCTTGGGTAACCAGCACAGTATGCTCAAATTGGGCGCTTCGCTGCAGGTCCAAAGTAACTGCTGTCCAGCCATCTTTCCAAACTGTATGTTTCCAGGTACCCGTGTTGATCATGGGTTCAACGGTAAAAATCATGCCGGATTTTATCTTTGTATACTCATTTGGGTTGTAAAAATGCGGCACGGCTGGACTGGAATGAAAGTGTTTGCCGATACCATGTCCACAATAGGCGCGTACTACACTGTAACCATGTTCTTTTACATACGTTTCAATAGCACGGCCGATATCTCTAATCAGACCATTTGGTTTGATAGCAGCAATTCCACGCATCATTGACTCGTGAGTAACAGTCAACAGGTTACGAGATGCATGGTCAATCCTGCCAACGGAAACGGTTTCAGAGCAATCGCCATGCAGGCCGTTTAGAAAAATGGTGACGTCGATATTAACAATGTCGCCGTTTTCCAATGGTCGAGCATCGGGAATACCATGACAGATAACCTCGTTAACGGATGTACATACACTTTTGGGGAAACCGTTGTAGTTGAGAGGACTCGGATATCCGCCCTCAGCAATGCACGCATCATGAACAATGGCATCGAGATAATCGGTGGTAACACCTGGACGTACAGCTTTTATGCCTTTGTCCAATACCCGGCGTGCAGCATGGCATGTATGTCGCATTTGTTCGATTTCTGAGGCGCTTAATTTGACTTTCGCCGAGGATTCTTGTTCGCCGCCACCGGTTTCAGCATAATCAGGACATTTAATATGAGCGGGAACAACGCGTTTTGGACTGACTTTTCCCTTGAACACTGAACGTTTTGATATCATTGGGATATCAATAGGTGCCGGAGTTTTTTTATTAAGCCTATCTCGATCCATACAACAATTTTTGTATTTCTTGCCACTACCACACCAGCAGAGATCGTTTCGGCCAATTTTCTTTATCATTGTTTTTGCCTTTCATAATAGCTTTGTTGCAAATAGGTCACGCAAACTCGTTACTTGGGCATGGTCCGCATGCTTTATCTCCATTGCGGGGCTCGCATAAGGTAAATGCCAAAAGCAGAGCCAGGGAAAAAAGTACCAAGGCCAATACTAATAACCAAAAATATCCCATCGTGTCAGCAATCAACCCGCCGAGCAGTGGCATAAAATAAAGCGGCAGAAGCATTGTACCTTTGATTGCCACCAATAAAACACGTGTTTCAGCAGGCCCGATTTCCAATATGTATCCATTGTAGCCAAGCATAAGGGCACTGGAAGCGAGACCTGTAACAAAGAAGGCTAATGAAAACAAGAGGATATTATGTGCAAAAATGCTCAGCACAAGAGATATAATCGCTGTTATTATCCCTACATGTATAAGGATTCTGGTGCCGATCTTATTTCCGATTGGCATCCATAACAGGTTGCTCAACATACTTCCCAATTTCATGCAGACGATAAAAATCCCCACCCATTTAAGCGGGACATGTCGATTTTGTATTGCATAAAGTGTCAAAAAAGGCATAAAAAGCGCGAGTTTAGATGTCAAAAGCTCAATTACAATCAATCTTTTTAGCACAGGGTAGGTTTTGAAAACTTTTAGGCATTCGTGCCAGAGAGATGGCGTAGCATCTGTAGATTTGCCGGGTGAATCACTTGGAAACTTGAACATGGACATAGCTGTATAGGCAATAATCAGTGTCACAAAAGAGAACAAGAAGAGAACACCAAAATTTTTCGGCCAAAGTATTCTATCGCTGCCCAGTACAAATTTGACAAGAAAACCTGCCATCATAGCCATAAAGCCGCCGAAAAACAGACGCCATCCAAAGAAACTGCTCCTTTTTTCCGGTAGAATTGTTTCACTTATGATTCGATTAAAAGGAAGCACTGCTATGCCTCCGGCAAAGGAGTATAAACTTACAAGTATGACCGATGCCCAAAGAAGTGAAACACTCCGTTCGGAACTCATAAGAGCCAAAATGCCTAGCAACCCCCATACACCACATCGTGTCCAGATTCCTCCAAGCATTAAAGGTCTTGCTGTACGTGGACGATGTCTTAGAAGACGGGACATTAGCAATTGCGGCAGTACCATCGCAGCCTGCATTAATCCCACTGTTAATCCGATGATTAGCTTTGATGATGTAAAACCGGCCAAAAAAAGAGGAAGCAGGGCAAAGGGTTCGGCAAAAGCCTGCGCCATATTGAAAAAAGTACCGTGAACGATACCAGCCAACATGTTTCTTTGCTGATATGAATGGGGTTTTATTTCTTGAGTATCTTGCATAGAAACCATGTTTATTCAGACTCGTTCAATACCCTCTAAAAAACACAAAAGTTGCAATGATTAAGAATACAATGGAAGGAAAAGCCGAGGCCGGTTCAATGACTTATGGTCTTAATCTGCTGGTGAGGACCCAGATAGTGTTTAATGACGAATCTCGCTTTAATTTTCGGAAACCTTTAAGACTTCATCTATTGCTTTTTTTATAGAATTTTTGGGCAGCGCTCCTACTGCCATTTGAGGTTTATCATTTAACGGCACAAAAAGCAGGCTGGGTATGCTCTGAATGCCAAATGCGGCCGCTAATTCCTGCTCATTTTGCGTATTTATTCTATAGATGTTGAGTTTGCCCTGGTATTCTTCGACAAGCTCCTGTAGTACAGGCTCTACCATTTTGCACGGTCCACACCAATCCGCGTAAAAGTCAATAATGCAAGGCAATTCTCCTTCAAACTTCCATTCTTTATTTTGCTCATAATTGAATACTTTTTGTAAAAAGATTTCTTTCGTCAATGATTCCATAAAACATCTCCAAATTTGGCCAATATCCAATAAATTTTATGCCTTCCAGATTCTACCCTGAGTTTAACCAGATAGCTATTATTCGTCAGACGCTTCATTACCATCCTCCCGGCTGGAGCAGGTCGCTGACCGGCTCATTCCACCAGTTTGGGTCTCTGAAATACTGTTTTAGCATCATAGCGGCTACGATGCCATCGCCAGCGGCTGTAGCTAACTGCATTGCAGCACCTATCCTACAATCACCGGCTACAAAGACGCCCGGTACCTTTGTTCGCAAATATGCACAGTCGCACTTGATAAAACCACGGTCGGTAAGCTCCACAAAACCCTTCAAAAAGCCGGTATTCGGCACCATACCAATAAAGATAAATACGCCGTCGCAGGGATAATCTTCTTCCTTGTTGGTTTTGACATCTTTTAATCTGACCGACTGGACTTTGCCCTGGCCCAAAATGGCGGTTGCGACAGTATTGGGTTTGATGAGCAAATTTGAATTCTGCTCACTGGCCTTTGCTGAAAGCTCCTCGGTGAGTACTCTGGATGCTCTGAATTCATCTCTGCGGTGAATGATGGTTACCTTGGCGGCGTATTTTGTCAGGTGCAGGGTTTCCTCTATCGCGGTATTTCCGCCGCCGACAGCAACGACGTTTTTGCCTTTGAAAAATGGCGCATCGCAGGTGCCGCAATAGCTGACGCCTGATCCGGCAAATTCCTCTTCGCCGGGGACACCGAGCTTGCGATAGATACTGCCCAATGCGAGGATAACAACTCTTGCAGTGTACTCATCCTTATCGCAATAAACAGCGATATTGCCGTCTTTTAGTTTTTCCAGTTTTGTTACTTCACAGCCGGTTTTAATTTCGGCGCCGAAGCTCTCTACCTGCTTTTGCATTTGGGTTACCAAGCCTGCACCATCGATTCTTTCTATAGCTGGGTAGTTTTCGACTCTGTCGGTATTGATGATTTGCCCGCCGGGCATAAATTTTTCCAGTATTAACGTCCTGAATCTATCGCGTGCAGTATAAAGAGCCGCCGCCAATCCCGCCGGCCCGGCACCAATAATAATAACATCAATAATAACATCGTAAATATCACTCATTTCTAAAATCACTCCGTATTTTCTATTTTATCTTCATCTTGGATTTGGTTTAGCTGCAGGCCGAAGCGGTCGAGCTTTTTGTGGCCTTCATCGTATTGACTATAAGCGTTTCGCAGATGTTTGCCGAGTACATCCCAGTTGTTGATAAAATCAGCGAAAGAGGCGTTCAGCCGTTTTAAGTTCTGGCGAATTTCGGCGGCCTGCTTTTCTATCTGCAGGCCGTGCAGGCCCATCACCACCGTCATAAGATACGCATACAAAAGGTTCGGCGATACGGGAATTATCTTCTTATCCAGCGAGTGCTGCAAAATATCCTGCGTCTCGCCTGCATATTTGACAATCGTTTCGTAATAGATATTCTCAGCCGGTATATACATTATAGCAAAATCAAGTGTGCCCTCAGCGGGTCTTATATAATTATCAGCAATTTTATCGATGTGAGCAGTTACATCTTTGAGGAATTGCCTGCGAAGTTTTACTTTTTCCTCATCAGTTTCCGCTGTTACTACTTTTTCAAAACCCGGCAGCGGAAATTTCGCATCGATGGAGACTGAAAAATCGGCTAATTGAATCAAAGCATCGACCTTTTGGCCATCTTTGAATGTGTATTGAAGTTTGTAACTATCTTTGGGCAGGATTTGCGCCAGCAGGTTTTCGAGCGACCATTCTCCCATCTGGCCCCGCAGCTTTGGCGAGCTTAAGATATCCTCGAGGCGTCTGACATCGGTACCAAGCTGCAGCATTTGCTCGGAGGACTTTTGCAATCCCCCAATTTGAGTATTAAGCTGGCCTAAGACCTGCTGGCTGGACTGCAGGCCTTGAGTAAGAGTGTTTTGACCCTGCCGGAGAGAATTTTGCAGACTTTCGGTGGTTTTATCCTGAGCGGCTCTTAACGCTTCGAGCTGCTGCTGGAGCAGGCCAATATTTGCGGTCTGGCCGGCAATATCACTTCTGGCTGTGAAACTTGAGCTTATAAGCCAAATCAACAGCGCCAAGACGGCCAGAACCAAAACAATCCCTATAGCTATGAAAATCGATTCCATCCTTTTATCCTTTAATCCTGCCTTGATTATAGAAGGGCAATCAATAAACGTCAACCCCATTAGAAATAACCATCTCTATTCTCTATAACCTCCTTAAAGCGAATTTTCTCCGTAAGGAGTCCCTATGACTAACGGGGTCAAAGAGTAAAAGCGAGGACTTTAGGGGCTTAAATAAAACTTGATATGTAAGTCGAACCTTTGTATCGTCTTGGGACAAAATAAGAATCAGTAAATTTTTTATATGCAATGGCAGAAATAAAGGCAATTATTTTTGACTGGGGCGGGGTACTGGCAGATGACCCTGCACCGGGCTTGATGCAATATTGCGCCGATAAGCTTTCCGTATCCAAAGAAGATTATATCAAGGCCCATAAAAAGTTCGCACAAGATTTCCAGAAAGGATTAATCAGTGAAGAGAATTTCTGGGCCAAAGTTTGCAAAGAATTAAACAAACCAATTCCAAAAGTTAAGTCTTTATGGGGTGATGCCTTTAGGTCCGTCTGTTCACCAAAGGCCGATGTTTTTGCCATGGTCTCGACACTGCGCCATTCTGGCTATCACACCGCCCTTTTATCGAATACAGAAGTGCCGGCAATGCAGTTTTTCCATGAGCAAAAATATGACATGTTCGACGTGCTGGTCTTTTCCTGCGCTGAGGGGACGGTGAAACCAGAGAGAAAAATATATGAAATTGCCGTTCAAAGACTTGGTACAATACCAGAGCAGACGATATTTATAGATGACCGGCAGGATTTCGTGGATGGGGCAAAACAAGCGGGACTCAACACAATTCTTTTTCAGAACATCGAGCATTTTAAAAAGGAATTAGCTCGATTCGGCATAATGTAATATTATGGCTTATTGTCACCTGGTGATTTTAAAGAAGCCGTATTTGGATGCGATTTTAAGTGGTCGGAAGAAAATCGAGTCCCGCTTTACAAAAACAAAACGCTTCTCCTTCGGGCGAGTTTCGGCAGGTGACAAATTATTCTTAAAGGTAAGCTCTGGGCCGGTCTGCGCAACGGCAGCCGTCGCAGCGGTCAAAATTTTCCAAAACCTTGCACCAAAACAAATAATCGAAATAAAGCAGCAATATAACCAATATATTCTCGGCAGCGATGAGTACTGGCGAAGCAAGAGCAATTGTAAATACGGCTTTTTGGTCTGGCTAAAGGACGTGAAACCAATCGAGCCGGTGCGAATTAACAAAAAAGACTGGCGGGCATGGGTGGTGCTGACGGAAAAAGAAGACTTCGGTCTGCTAAACTATCGCCAATCGCCGGGGTAAAAGACAGACTTAGCTGCAATGTCAAACTTTCGGCACAGGCTTTCCACAAGCGTCTCTACTCGTTTTATCTGGCAATCAGTTGGGTAAATCCGCTGCGTCGGGTCAGCTATAATGCAAATACGGATAGTCTGACTGGTTCCGTACCATGTTTGGCCTGGCAGGATTGACCACTGCCTTTGCCACTTTTCGGTCGGCTGTATCTGGCCATCGCCCCCGCCGAGACCGTTGCAAATAACAAAATGGCAGTTAATATCCTCGGTGCTTACCAGCCCCCTCAGTGAAGCCAGCTGCTCTATGTTACCAGCTTTGGTGCCGCTATAGTAAATCTCTATACGTCTCCAGCGGTCCGGCGATTGGGAAGACCGAGAACGAATAGCTTTTTCAACAGGGTCGAGACGCAAATAAGAGGAAAGACAAAATGGGCCGGCTGAGGGAGGATTATTGCCCAGAGCCATCAAAACTATAGCCCCAACAGTCATTGAGACCAGCAGCGCCGCTAAAACCCTTGCCACCCTTGGCTGAATTGGCATAGTCCTAAACCTGCAAATCACTCAAAAGAGCCGCACATAACGGTTCGCCCATCTAAAGCCCTTCGGCAGTGAGTTCAGGGCCGAACTGCTTACTGTCGAAGGATTATCCGACGGCAAATTACAATTATCTTGATAGATATACATCGGCAGGAGTCGATAAATCACTACAAATTTTATAAAAATTTTGTAATTGAACCGGCGGAGGTTCTCACTTACCCCAACATCGCCCAAATACAGCGAAACCATCAAAGATTTTGTTATGCTGCAACTTTTCGCAATATGTAAAAACAAGAGGAGCATCTCACAACTCGCCTGTTATAAATACATCTTGAATTATAGGCCCTAAATGCTTATACTGCCTTATGCTGATTTAGTTATTCAGCACTAATGACTATCTTGACGATATAGAAACGAAAATAAAGAAGTGTCGGCGGAGATTAAATATAAAAGGGAGTTACGAAAATGACATCGAAATTTCGTCCACTAACGTCGGGGGAAATTGCCAAGCTGACCGACCAGTTCTGCAGTTGTACCGATTGGTCAAAGCTGCAGGTTGCCGAAGGCTTCAAAGCAGAAACAGTTAGAACAACGCACTTTTCCGGTGATGTAAAATTAGGCGTTTTTGAAAAACAAGTAACCTTTCCGGGCGGTGTTACGAAGCCGGCAGGGATAAGTAACGCGACAATTCATAACTGCACAATCGGAAATAACGTATATATAGGCCAAGTAAGAAATTATATCGCCAACTATTGTATAGAAGACGATGTAGTAATAGATAATATCGACCTGCTCGCAGTAGAAGATGAAAGTTCATTTGGTAATGGTACGGAAGTTGCGGTCGTTAATGAGGCCGGGGGTAGAGAAATACCGATTTACGACCATTTATCTGCCCATACCGCCTATATAATAGCATTTTACCGGCACCGCCCGAAAGTAATTGAAAAGCTGCAGAAAATGATAGCCGACTACACGGCCTCTATTACCTCATCCACAGGTCTTGTAGCAAAAGGCGCCAGAGTTATCAACTGCCGAATTATCAAGAACGTCAAAATAGGCCCTTCGAGTGTAATCGAGGTAGTGAACAGGCTGGAAAACGGCTCAATCAATAGCTGTTCGGAAGACCCTGTTTATATCGGGCCAGGAGTCTTTGCAGAGGATTTCGTTGTCTGCTCCGGTGCGAAGGTAACCGACGGTACAATAATATCCAAATGCTTCGTAGGCCAAGGCACCGTATTATCCAAGCAGTATTCTGCAGAAAATTCAGTATACTTTGCTAATTGCGGTGGTTTCCACGGCGAGGCCTGCGCTATATTTGCAGGGCCATATACTGTTACACACCATAAATCAACACTACTGATTGCAGGGCTGTTTTCCTTTCTAAACGCCGGCAGTGGAACCAATCAAAGCAATCATATGTATAAACTGGGGCCGACTCATCAGGGCGTGGTCGAGCGCGGCTCAAAAACAGCCAGTGATTCATACATGCTCTGGCCGGCAAAGGTCGGGGCGTTTACCGTTGTGATGGGCAGGCACTACAGGAATTCAGATACCTCGGATTTACCTTTTTCATATCTGATTGAGCACGAAGACGAAAGTATTCTTATCCCCGGAGTGAATTTACGCAGCGTAGGAACCGTTCGAGACGCTCGAAAATGGCCGAAAAGAGATAAACGCAAAGACCCCAAAAAACTGGATTACATAAATTTCAAACTCTTAAGCCCATACACGATTCAAAAAATGCTTAACGGCCGTAAGCTGCTCATTAATCTTAAATTGAACTCCGGCCCAACAAGCGATTATTTTATCTACCACAGCTGCAAGATTAAGAAATCATCGCTGGATAGAGGCATTGAATTCTACCAGATTGGCTCTGACAAATTCTTGGGTAATTGTCTGATTAAGCGGCTGGAGGGCAGGCAGCTCAGGAATATTGATGAGCTCCGGGTAGCGTTAAAGCCGGAGATTAACTTAGGGCCGGATAAGTGGGTGGATTTAGCCGGCTTGTTTGCTCCGGAGCAGTTCGTGCAAAAATTACTCTCTGATATTGAAAACGGCTCTATCAGCACCCTGGAGCAGATTGACAAAGCATTTGAGTCGATGTATGAGAATTATCCTGTTTACGAATGGGCCTGGGCAGTGAGTGTCTTGGAGGAGCATTTGGGCAAAACTGTCGATAAGATAACAGCAGATGATGTCATTGAGCTAACAACGAAATGGAAAGAAGCTGTGGTAGAGCTTGACAAAGTTCTCTGTGCCGATGCCAAAAAGGAATTTGTCGACACCGCCCAAATTGGGTATGGCATCGACGGCGACGAAGAGGCAAAACACCAGGATTTTGCGGCAGTCAGGGGAACATTTGAAGAAAACAGTTTCGTTTCTGAGATAGAACAACACATAGCTGAAAAAACGGGGCTCGGCGATGAGCTTATCGGCCGTATGAAAAAATTACGTTAAGAGAAACCCATTTAGGCAAGGAGTAATCAATGAGAGTAATAATTGAACCGACTTACGAGATAGCGTCCAAGTGGGCTGCTAATTATGTTACCAAGAGAATAAACGAATTCGGCCCGAGCGATTCCAAGCCCTTTGTGCTGGGCCTTCCAACAGGTTCCTCGCCGATGGGAATGTATAAAGAGTTGATAGAGCATAATAAGGCAGGAAAAGTAACGTTCAAAAATGTTGTCACCTTTAATATGGATGAATACGTGAAGCTTCCCGAGGACCATCCTGAAAGCTACCACTCATTTATGTGGAACAACTTTTTCGGCCACATAGATATTCCTAAAAAAAATGTCAACATTCTTAATGGCAATGCGCCGGACCTTGAAGCCGAATGTGCAAGCTACGAACAGAAGATAAAAAAGGCGGGCGGCATTAACCTTTTCGTCGGCGGTATAGGCCCTGACGGCCATATAGCATTCAATGAGCCGAGCTCGTCATTATCATCGAGAACGCGCGTTATGACATTAACCATCGACACCATCATAGCCAACTCAAGGTTCTTTGATAACGACATTAACAAAGTACCTAAAACCGCTTTAACGGTAGGTGTGGGGACCGTTATGGACGCTGAGGAGGTTTTGATTATCGTCAACGGCCATAATAAGGCACGTGCACTGCGGCACGCCATTGAAGGAAGCGTCAATCATATGTGGACGGTCAGCGCGCTGCAAATGCACCCAAACGGGATTATTGTCTGTGATGAGGCGGCAACGGCTGAGTTGAAGGTCGGAACAGTAAAATACTTCAAAGACATAGAGTCAGCCAATCTCAACCCGGCAAAGCTCTTAAAGTAGTGCACTTAATATTCAGTGTTTTCAACCGCCGGTATTAGGCTCAACGGGCTTTGTGGGTCTGGGCATCGGTCGAGGCATCCTCGCCTCAGGCTCTTTACCAGGCGGATAAACAATGTCGGCTTCGGCCTTGAGCGATTCAAGATATTGTCTAGCCAGTTCGCGTTGCTTTCTTTGCGATAACTGTTGCATTATCTCACCTTTTACCTGCTCAAACGTTTTAGTCTCGGCGTCTTTATGGTCGGCAACTTTTATTATGTGATATCCAAAACGGGTTTCCACAACGTCGCTGATTTGCCCGATTTCCAATTCAAATGCAACTGTCTCAAAAGCCGGTACCATTCGCCCCCTGCTGAAAAGGCCCAAATCACCACCATTTCTCGATGATGGACAGTCGGAATTGGCCTTGGCCAGCTCGGCAAAATCGCCGCCGGCCTTGATTTGTTCAAGCAGTTCCTCGGCTTTTGCTTTGGCCTTTGCCTTTGCCTCGTTTGGGTCGGCGTTAGGGTCGGTAGTGTCAGGCGTTATAAGAATATGGCTTGCTTTGATTTGCTCAGGCATTTCGTACCGTCCATGGTTTTCCTGGTAAAACTGGTTAGCATCTTCTATAGTAATGTTTATGCTGTCGGCAGCCTGAGCTTGCATAAGTTTCCTAAAGAGAAATCCTTTTTCTATCTGCTGTTTTACCTGGTCGAAGTTCTCACCGCGGTCTTCCAGATTTTTCTTGAAGTCTTCCACAGACATTGGTGGTTTTTGCATAGATGCTATTTCTTGAATCCGGCTGTCCAATTCTTCCTCTGTGATTACCACATTGGCTTGTTTTGCTTTTTCGTCTATTAGTTGGTCGATAATCATTCTTTCCGTGGCCTGCTGCCTGAACATTTTTTTCATCTGCTCCATCCGTTCCGGCGAAGGTGCTTGACCTTGTTTGGCCATCTTAGCGAGGATTGGCTCGATTATTTTATCTATCTCGTCATCGGTAATCTCAACGCCGTTGACGGTAACGGCAACGCTGTCCTGGCCCGTTTCAGTAACAGGGGCCGGCTTAGCTAAATCGACAGCGGTCTCGAGACGGGTTTCTTCAGGAGCTTGTGCTGGTTTATCGACATCGGCCGGCGGCGTCTTGCGTCGACAGGACAGGCCGCAGGTGGCACAGAATATCAAAATACATGCTAAAATTTTCAAGCTAACATTATTACTTCTCATAATTTGCCCTTTCGCGTATTAGAAGCGTTAAAAACCCTTCACAGCAAAAAAACCATTATTTCACGAGAAGTTGGAATCGTCAAGAAATTTCCTATTTTTCTCTATTTTTGCTTGTAGGTGCGTTCTGTGGTTTGTGGGTAAAAAATGGCCTTGCAAAGCAGGGGAGATATTCGGATTTCGGATTTGTTCTACCCTTGTCCTTTGGACGAAGGTAGATTCGGTGCTGCATATTCTCCGAACAGCTTTTTTGCCTTCGCATCGTATGCTTTCGCTGCTGCCTTTTCACCATCGAAATATCCGAGAGATATCGTCTTGCCGTTGCAGGTTATCCTCGCCACCCACTTATTCTCGTTCTTGTTCCAGTTGACCCCTTTATATTGCGAGCTGTAATTGCCCCTTTGTTTTCGCTTGTTCCAAATATTCTGCTGCATTGTAACAAGCCGCAAGTTCACCCTGCGGTTATCAAGCCCGTTATGGTTTATATGGTCGACAAATCTGTTTTCCGGTGCGCCCAGCACTACCCGGTGCATCCTCACGGCCTTTTGTCTCACTCCGCTGCCTTTCTTTGCCTTTGTCATCCGCACGGCGTAGTATCCCCTTTCGCTCCGCACCGCGAACCAATTATATTTGATAAGCTCTTCATATCTTTCGGGGTCAACGATTGCGTATTTGTCCTGCGTAAGAGGTATTTTGCGAAATGCGTATCCGTACCTTAGGCGGCGGTAAAGCAACAATAACCATATTCGCAGCCGGAAGACACACTCCGGCAGGAAAATCCTGACCCAAATCTCTCGCACCACTACTCCAAGTTCACCCCGTTAGAAGTAGGTTTTTACTTTCTAATGGGGCGCAATTTTGCCTGTTTAACAATGAACAATGAACTACGGACAATGAACTACGAACTATGTCCTTCCATAATTGGATGAACCTGCGTGTTTGATTGAAATTTGGCTGATTTTTTAAGAGATGAATTTGCGTAAGTGCTTATTTAGAAATGAATAAAAATTTTTTCAAAATTTCCGATTTTCCCGCGCAACTACCTGCGTATTTGATTGAAAATATTCTGTAACTCTATCTCCCCCTGATGTTTACCGCGGAAATTTTTACAATTCCTTATGGATTAAGGACTTAGAACCCTGCCTGCCCTGAGCTTGTCGAAGGGTTAGCCCCTTGCATTGCAAGGGGTTTTCTTTCTCTGTTGTTTTCCCCCTCGTCACGGCCTCCGGCAGGCCTGCGCAACTCGTTTTGAATTTTGCCTATTTATCTACGAACTATGAACAATGAACTACAAACAATGAACCATCCACTCATCTACCCATCCACGCATTTACTCATCCACTTTACGAGATACTCTTCACGCTTCACGAGATACGCTTCACGCTATCCTATGATAGACAGGGCAAGGTAGGGGATAAGATTGAATGTAATAAAAAATATCTTGTACAAGCCGACGAACGAGTAGATGACTGGGTTGAATGTCTCTCTGGACATTGGGAACCATCTGCTGTGCACTCGGTATATCAAATCACCGGCGAAGGTGCAGAACAGGGCCGAGAAAGTCAGCAATGCCCCGTTAATAATCGTGCACCACATGAAAAATGCCCGGACTGTAGTGGTATCCATAATATTTCTCCTTTTTCTTATGTGAAATCTAACATAACGGTACCTGTGGCCAAGCCATGCAACAATGATACCTATTACCTAAGGCATAGAGGCATAAATACCTATGGCACAGGTTTGCATTTATTTTATGCTGCCATTACTCTAATATCAACCCCGCGCTTAAACTGACGAAATACGAACAACGAGAGACGAAATTGCCCTCTGCCTGTCCGCCGAAGCCTCGGCGAAGGCGGATGTCCTCTGTGGCCAAAATTCGTGTCTTTGCGTCTTTGTGACCAATTTTGAATTTATGTATATATTGCGCTAGGTGGTATTACCACCTACTGAACAACAACACATCTACTCATCCACGCATGTACTCATTTACGAGCCACTAGCGACGAGCGACTACTCCGCAGAGTAGTACAGATTACACGGAGTAATCAAAATAAGTGATTGCTTTATAAGGCGAGATATGGCAGAATTCATTGAGATGCTTTAGAGGAAGCAGCAACGGGATATATTTGAAGTTGAGTGTTAACTTGTCACAGCGAAACGCGGCGAAGCCGGAACTGTTGTATATTGCCGTGTTTTGTTTATTAATGAAAGGGAGATAGAATGAAACCACCTGAAGTGTTTGGCATATTTATCAGATGTGTAGGCGTAGTTATAGTCTGCTTTAGTTTAAGCGCATTTTCCCAGGCTGTTCTTATGTTAGTGCATAATACAATTACTGGATTTTTAACACAGCTCCTATTTGGTATTCTTGCATTAATTCTGGGTGTGTGGTTTATCCGCGGCGCACCTTGGCTTATATCTTTCAGCTATCGTCAGGATTCAATGGAAGAAAAATAGTCATTGTTAATCAGTGCCTATAAAAAAAAGGCCAACATAGTTGGCCTTGTAAATCCACGCAATACGCTCTACGCTGCACGCTATACGAATTATTTGCCCTCTGCCTGTCCGCCGTAGCTTCAGCGAAGGCGGAAGCGACGAGTCACGAATTCATACCTTCACGGCTTTTGAAAATTAAAAAGTCATCGCGCAGCGATTCCGCAATTTTACATTTTGCATTTTAACTTTTACTTTTCCTTGACCGCTGCCTGTGCCGCCGCTAATCTTGCAATCGGCACTCTAAAGGGCGAGCAGCTAACATAGTTCATACCGACTTTATGGCAGAATTCGATACTGGCTGGGTCGCCGCCGTGTTCGCCGCAGATACCGATCTTCAGTTTCTTTCTGGTCTTTCTGCCTAATTTTGTACCCATCTCAACTAATTTTCCGACTCCGGTCTGGTCGAGCGACTGGAACGGGTCTACTGCGTATATGCCTTTGCTTACATATTCGCCTAAGAACTTGCCCGCGTCATCTCTCGAGAATCCCATCGTCATTTGCGTCAGGTCGTTCGTCCCGAAGCTGAAGAACTCTGCCTCTGTCGCAATCTCATCAGCCGTCAATGCCGCCCTCGGCACCTCAATCATCGTACCGACCATATATGCAATCTTGGCCTTTCTTTCCTTGAAGACCTTATTGATTTCATCGATAATCTCATCTTTTACGAACTTCAATTCTGTAACCGCTCCAGCCAACGGAATCATAATCTCCGGCAGAACGATTTTACCTTTTTTCTTTACGTTCAACGCCGCCTCGATAATCGCCCTTGCCTGCATTCTGCCGATAGCGGGATATGTCACTGCCAGCCGACAGCCACGATGTCCCAACATCGGATTAAACTCATGCAGTTGCTCGACCTTTGCCTTCACTACTGCCGGCTTGACCTTTAGTCGCCTTGCCATCTCCGCCTGGCTTTTCTCATCCTGCGGCAGAAATTCATGCAACGGCGGGTCTAATAGTCGAATCGTAACCGGCAGTCCTGCCATCGCCTTAAATATCCCTTCGAAGTCGCTGCGCTGATAGGGCAGCAGCTTTTTAAGTGCGCCTTCGAATTGTTTCCTGGCGGTTGCGTATTTTTTTTCTACTGCCGCCTTTTCTTTATTCGTTTTTGCTTCATCCAGTTCTGTGAGCATATCCGCGTAATCATCCGCCGCCAGAATCATCTGTCGCACCGGCCATATCCGCTCGCCTTCGAAGAACATATGTTCCGTTCTGCAAAGTCCTATACCTTCTGCCCCGAAATCTCTTGCCCGTTTCGAATCTTCCGGCGTATCTGCATTGGTGCGAACGCCCAATATTCGGACACCGTCACAGATACTCATAAACTTTCCGAATTCTCCGCTCATTATCGGTGCGACCGTGGGTAATTGTCCCGCCATCATTTCACCGGTAGAGCCGTCTAAGCTTATCCAGTCGCCTTCTTTGATGGCCTTGCTACCGACATTGAGTTTTTTGGCATTGTAATTGATATTTAGTGCGCTCACGCCTGCCACGCAGCACTTACCCATCCCTCGTGCAACGACCGCCGCATGGGAAGTCATACCGCCGCGGGCCGTCAGGATACCTTCTGCCGCGTCCATTCCGCCGATATCTTCCGGGCTGGTCTCGATTCTTGTAAGGATGACTTTTTTACCTTTTTTCCTCCACGCCTCAGCCGTATCAGCCGTAAATACCACCTGCCCAACCGCTGCTCCCGGCGATGCCGGCAGGCCTTTGGCGATTACATTGCGTTTTGCTTTCGGGTCGAAGTGCGGATGCAGCAGCCGGTCTAATTGTTCCGGCGTTACCCTTTTCACCGCCTCTTTTTTCGTAATCAGCCCTTCATTAACCATATCAACCGCAATCTTCACCGCCGACTCCGCCGTCCGCTTACCCGTCCGCGTCTGCAGTATATAAAGCACTTTATTTTGAATCGTAAACTCCATATCTTGCGTATCTTTGTAGTGTTTTTCGAGGCGGGTCATTAGTGAAGTGAGCTGTTTGTAGGCCTTGGGCATCACTTTGTTCAATTTCTTCAGCTCGATTGGTGTTCTTATGCCGGCGACGACGTCTTCGCCCTGGGCGTTCATTAAAAACTCGCCGTAAAATTCTTTTTTGCCGGTGCTGGGATTGCGAGTAAAACAAACACCCGTGCCGCAATCTTCGCCCATATTGCCAAATACCATCGCCTGAACGTTCACGGCAGTACCTAAAAGGCCTGTGATTTTGTTCAGCTTGCGATAGGTGACGGCCCTGGGCGTGTTCCAGGAACTAAAGACCGCGTTGATGGCGTGAGTTAACTGGGTTTGGCCGTCCTGCGGAAATAATTTTCCGACGTGCTTTTTGTAAACGGCCTTGTATTTTTCGACGACTTCCTTTAACTGCTTTGCATTAAGCTCGTTGTCCAGCTTGACCCTTGCCTTTTTCTTGGCTGCGTCAATTACGTGCTCGAAATGCTCGTGGTCACAGCCCATCACCACATCTCCGAACATATCGATAAAGCGACGATAAATATCGTAAGCGAAGCGGGGATTTTTTGTCTTTTTGATAATGCCGTCAATTACATTGTCATTGAGCCCTAAATTAAGAACCGTGTCCATCATACCCGGCATAGATACGGCGGCACCGCTTCTGACACTGACCAGCAATGGTTTTTTCGGGTCGCCGAGCTTGGCACCCATTGCCTTTTCCAATTTGGCCAGGTTCTTGTCGACTTCACCTTGAAGGCCTTTCGGCCATTTGCCGCTGGATTTGTAATATGCACTACAGACCACTGCGCTGATGGTAAAGCCCGGGGGAACGGGTACGCCGAGGTTTGTCATTTCAGCGAGGTTCGAACCCTTACCGCCCAGAATTTCTTTCATTTTTGCATTGCCTTCGGCCTTGCCGGAGCCGAAGAAGTACACCTGTTTCGTTGCCATTGCTCAAATTCTCCTTCTAAGAAAATACGATTCAAATAGTTTAACAAATAGTCCCATAGGGAAAAGAAGCGCGCAGTATATAACATCGAAGGAAAGTTGTCAACCTTTTTAGCCACAAAGACACCCGCCTTCGCCCCTTGGGGGCTATGGCGGACAGGCTCCGACTCGAAGAATTTTAACCACGGATTGCGCTGATGGCGTTCTGAGCGAAATCGAAGAATCTATTTTAACCACGGATTAACACGGATTTACACTGATTATTTTTAGCCACAGAGAGCATCCGCCTTCGCTAAAGCTATGGCGGGACAGGCAGAGAACACAGAGAGATTTGCTTGGCTTTGGCGTTCTCGGCAAAGAGCATTCTCGTCCCTAAGGGACTGTGATGCTTATTTGCTTCGTCCGCAGAATCCCGTAAAAAATCTGGCTTCTTTGTATAAGCCGAGCAAATCGCATAACTACAAAAGATAGGTCAGCAGAGGGTTTTCGGGATTGATGGATTAAAAAGTTTTGGGTATTATGAACCACGGATTTCACGGATACCTATTACCTAAGGCACAGGGGCACAAGTTTACGCGGAGTTTTTGCCACGAAGACACGGATCAGTTAAAATAAATTTTCAATTACAAAAGAACAGAAGAGAGGTTAGCAAAACAATTAAATAACCAGCCCCTATTTTTGCAATGAAAAAAGGAGCAAGTATTCGACTTGCTCCTTAATAGTTATAATATTGAGGAGATGCCTAAAAATGCAGAGCTCCGCATCTTCACGAGGAAGATTATTATAACTTGCTCTCAACTATGTCTTTACTATAATGGCCTTAGAATGTCAAGAAAAATTTTCATGATTTAGCGGGTTTTTTTGCGGGGCGCGATAATGAATAAAGAAAAGATGGTTTTAGGCCTGGATATAGGCGTAGGGTCAATTGGTTGGGGTTTGGTTAAAATCGGGGAAGAAGAATACTGCGACGAAAGGGCTGACGGGACAATTGATAAAAAACATAGAATTACAGATGGTACAATAATAGATACGGGCGTAAGGGCTTTTCAAATACCACAGGACAGACAAAAGAAAAGTTTGGCCCTTAAACGAGGGACTGCACGGAGAGGCCGAAAAACCACGCGACGAAAAACACAAAGATTAAAACGGCTCATTAAACTCGCACAAGAATTCAATCTAATTGACGGCAACTTCGATAGAGATGCGATTCTGAAACCTAAAAGAGGAGACAAAGAAAGCAAATGGGACATATGGTTTATCAGAAAAGAAGCCCTTGAAAGAAAACTTACCGACATTGAATTATTCAGGGTGCTTTATCATATCGCAAAACATCGCGGCTTCTTTTTTCATACAAAAGCAGAAGAAATTCAGGAAGAAGATTCTAAATCCGAAGCGGGCGAAGTGAAAAAAGGACTTGCAAGAATTAGAAAAAAACTTGAAGACGGAGGCTGGGAAACTGTTGGCCAGATGTTCTGTGAGGAGTTTAAACAGACAAATAAAGCAAACAACCGAAAAAGAAATGCACAAGATAAATACGGAAATTCAATTCACAGAAGTTTGCTGAAAGAAGAGATAGAAATAATTTTTGAAAAACAGCAAAAGCTCGGCAACAACAAGGCGAAAGAAGAACTTAAACAGAGATATATAGATGAAATATTAATGTATGAAGAAGGGATTGATGAAAATAAACTTCAAAAGATGATGAGCAAATGCGAATTCACCGGCGATTTGTGCGCACCCAAAGAAGGTTATGCCGCGGAAAGATTCAGTTTATTTAACAGGCTTAATACTTTAGAATTTGTTGATACGA
>Ga0307433_1000110_pt1 | contig 70028 bp, 54 predicted proteins | sample SalMarWE160210MG_FD_202166 | JGI IMG/M metagenome (GOLD analysis project Ga0307433, IMG submission 202166) | Salt marsh sediment microbial communities from the Plum Island Ecosystem LTER, Massachusetts, United States - WE1603-210 | ecosystem: Environmental > Aquatic > Marine > Intertidal zone >...
CAATGAACGAAACAACATTCTGTCTTGCTCGGCATAATAATTGATTAGAGAGTAAATAGCCTTGGCATCCGATATTTTGGCTTTGCATATCTTCATAAACGAAAATATAACCAACCATACATAATTTTCCAAATATTAATTTCATTCATATCAAGAGAAACGGCAAAAGCATAAAATAGCTAAAAAAGACTGGAAAAACGATTGCATCTTGTATATCGTATTGCGTCGTTCGTCCAACCTGCCGTGAAACGGCGGGCTAAATACTATGAACTACGAACTCTGAACTAATTTATGCGATTTATTCTTATCGACAAGGTAGTTTCATTAGAGCCGGGTAAGCAAATAAAAACTGTCAAGAGCGTTTCTTTGGCTGAGGAATACCTGGCAGACCATTTTCCGACATTTCCGGTACTGCCCGGCGTGCTGCTGCTGGAAGGGCTGATCGAATCGGCATCATGGTTAGTGCGCGAAGCAGAAAATTTTGCCCATAGTATGATATTGCTTGAGCAGGCAAAAAATGTAAAATATAGAAGTTTTTTGGCGCCTGGTAGCCATATAGAATATACTGTCGAAGCAAAAACAATTGAAGAAAATATCAGCTCGTTCTCAGGCTTTGGTTTATCAGACGGCCAGCGTATTGTAGAAGCAAAATTTGCGTTGAAACATTTTAATCTTTCTTCGCAAGATTCGAAGATGGCGGCAGTGGACGCAAACATAATAGAAAATATGAAAAAGCGTTGGAAACTGCTAAGCTGTTAAAAAAGTCAAAATCAAAAAATATTTTTACGTTATATTCCGAATGCTAAATTACAGGAGGTAAAAAAATATGGCAATGAATCGGGATGAAATATTTAAGGATGTTCAGGAAGTCTTAGTTGATGCGTTGGGAGTTGATGACGATGAGGTAACAACCGAATCGACCTTAACAGGAGATTTAGGAGCTGAAAGTATCGACTTTTTGGATATAGTATTTAGATTAGAGAAAGCATTCGGAATAAAAATTCCGCGGGAAGAGCTGTTTCCGGCTGAGAGCCTGATGAATAATTCCGAATTTATCAGCAAAGGCAAATTCACTGAAAAAGGCTTGGCTGAATTACGAGATAAAATACCACATACCGACCTATCGACATTTGAGAACAACCCCGATGTGAACAAACTTGGTGATTTGTTCACCGTAGGAGCTATTGTAAATTATGTCGAAACTAAACTGAATAGTGCTGCTTAATTGTATAGTATAAAAGGTTTTCGAGACATTAGCGGCGGGATTGTCAAAAGTAAACCCCGTTAGGAGCCCTTCGCCCTTCTAACGGTACTAACACAGGGCATTAAATCCTGTGTTTAATATAAAGGAATTAAATATTTTCATCCCCGTGCCAAGTCTTCCTGCGCGTAGCCGCTTCGGCCAAGGCAGGCCATGGGGCATTCTAACGGGGTAAACCTGCCGCTAACTTTAATATAGCCTGAAGATGCGTTGGATTTGGATAGATAAATTTATTGAGTTTCAAAGCGGCAAAAGTGCTGTGGCTGTTAAGAATGTAACGCTTGCCGAAGAGCATTTGCACGACCATTTCCCTGGCTTTCCGGTGATGCCGGAGACTTTGATGATTGAGGCAATGGCTCAGACAGCAGGAATCCTGGTCGGCGAGGCAAAAAACTTTAAGGAAAAAGTTATCTTGGCAAAGATTAAAAAAGCGGTATTTTTCGATTACGTAAAGCCCGGCGATACAATAAGATTAGAAGCCCAGATTGAATCTATCACGCCGGAAGCGGCCAGCATAACCGGCAGGATAATATGCGCTGAGAAATTGATCGCTGAGATAGATTTGATGTTCAGCCACATAGACCAAAATCTGGCAGGCAAAAAATTCCCGAAAGAAAATTTCGTATTCACCGGTACATTTGAGTCCCTTCTGCGGGATGTGTTTATAAGTGATGCTGGCTCCGGCAAATCGGAGTCGGAGCAAGACGGATGAATCCAAATCGAGTAGTGATAACCGGCCTTGGCGCGGTAAGTCCGCTTGGACTAACAGCTATCGATATGTGGACTGGTCTATGTGCCGGTAAATGCGGGATAAATAAAATTACGGCTTTTGATCCTACGGGTTTTGCCTGCCAATTAGCCGGCCAAGTCCCAGAATATAAGATACAAAACTACGTGCCGAAGACCTATCGAAAAGCCGCAAAATTGATGTGTAGGGACATCGAGCTGGCGGTCATAGCAGCTAACGAAGCAATTGTCAGCAGCGGACTTATTACGAAAGGTATTGATCCGGAGAAAATCAACATAAAACCGGAGCGTTTTGCGATAAATATAGGTGCTGGTTTTATAAGCTGTGACTTGGTGGAACTGGGCCCTGCGGCGGCAGCAAGCATTACTGATGGAAAGTTTGACATTCGGAAATGGGGAAACCAGGGTTTTGAGCTTGTACCTCCATTATGGTTATTGAAGTATCTACCCAATATGCTTGCCTGCCATATAAGCATTATTCACGACATCCAAGGGCCAAGCAATTCCATAACATGCGGCGAAGCAGCCGCGCATATCGCGATAAGTGAGGCAGCTCAGATTATCCAGCGCGGCGGTAGTGACATCGCTTTAGCCGGTGGCGCGGAGACAAAAACCAACCCGATGAATATCACCCGCCAGTGCCTTTTGAAAAGAGCTACCACGGAAAACAGCAATGAGCCGGACTCTGCCTGCAGACCTTTTGACGCCGAGGCCAAAGGCTCTGTTTTCGGTGAAGGAGCCGGCATTGTCGTATTGGAAAATCTGGATAAAGCCCAAAGACGAGATGCCAAAATCTATGCGGAATTGGTTGGGACCGGCCAAAGCAATAGTCTCAATCCGGCATACGAGCATATCGAGCCGGATGGTAAGGGTATTCAAATAGCAATCGAAAAGGCAATGGCAGAGGCACAAATAGAGCCGGAGCAGTTAGATTTAATTATCCCGCACGGAACAGGAATACCGCAGGATGACCTGGCTGAGGCAAGAGCAATCCAGAGCGTTTTGGGAAAAGCCGATGCTGAAATTCCTGTTTGGCCAACTAAAAGTATGCTGAGCAATACCGGTGCCGCAAGTGGAGCACTCGATGTTGTCGCAGCGATTTGTGCAATGGCTGAAGGTAAAATACCTGCTGCTAAGAATTGCGACAGAAAAGCTGATGGTTGCAATTTAAATATCGTAAAGGAATCTATACAGAAAGAAATTCGTTACACATTGTGCTGTAGTTATACATTCGGCGGACAAACAACAGCTGTTATTTTAAAAAAATGGTAACCGTTCACGCAGAAAATAAGGCGTTTTTGTGTCATTGCGAGGCCTTTAGGCCGAAGCAATCTCAAAAACGTACGATTTTAGATTGCTTCGCTTCGCTCGCAATGACAAAAATGCGGTTTTCCCGTGAACGCTTACAAAAAATGAATATTGAATATCGAACAAGGAATCATAAAGTAAGAAGTAATTCGAAATGAAGATTAATAATAAAAAATATGATCTCGAAGATCGGCTGATTGATTTTTCCGTAAGAATTATTAATATTGTAGAGGAACTACCCAATACGCGCACTGGGAATCACATAGCAAATCAACTCGTTCGTTGTGGAACGTCACCAGCACCAAATTATGGCGAAGCTCAAAGTGCTGAGTCCCGCAAGGATTTCATTCATAAAATAAAAATATGTCTTAAGGAACTGCGTGAAACAAAAATTTGGCTCAAGATAATTCAACGTAAAAAACTGCTAAATAACACTGAGGAGGTAGGTGATGTTATAGCAGAATGTGACGAGTTAATTTCGATCTTTGTAGCAAGCATAAAGACTGCAGAAAAAAATAAAAGGGCTTTACAATAGAAAAAATAATTTATTTCGACATTTGTTATTCCTTGTTCGATATTCATTATTAAAAGAAACATTTATGAGAAATATTTATAAGGTTGAATAAATGGACAAGCGCGTCGTAATAACCGGCATGGGTGTCGTCTGTCCCTTGGGGCATGATGTAGAAACTGTTTGGCAGGCAATGCTGTCGTGTAAGAGCGGAGTGGCTAAAACCACTATCTTTGACGCATCCACATTTCCTTCGACATTCGATGCCGAGGTGAAGGATTACGACCTTACAAAGCATACAAAAAATCCACAGCTTCACAAGCACAGCAATCGCGGCTCAAGCTTTGTCATCGGTGCAGCGGTCCAGGCCTGCCGACAGGCAAGGATTGATATTGAAACTGATCAGCCAAACGATGGTATAGACCGCAGCAGATTGGGGATTTATTTGGGAGCGGGTGAAGGCTCTGTGGACAATGCTGCTTTTTTCACAGCGTTGGTCAAGGCTTGGGACGTGACCAAAGACCAGATGGACTGGATCAAGTGGGCCGATGTTGCCTTTAGCATGATGGACCCAATGCGTGAGCTTGAGCAGGAACCCAATATGCCGGCTGCCCATATCGCTATGCTCACAGGTGCGCGAGGACCGACAAGAAGCTGTTTAACCGCTTGTGCGGCCAGCACACAATCCGTCGGCGAAGCCACAATGCTCATCCGAAGAGGCGACGCGGATGTGATGGTCTCAGGCGGCGCGCACTCAATGATACATCCGTTAGGTCTTATGGGTTTCAACCGTCTTACCGCCCTATCGAGGAGAAATGACAGTCCGCAGACAGCTTCAAGGCCGTTTTCGGCCAGCAGAGACGGCTTCATTCTCGGTGAAGGGGCAGCTATTATAATTCTCGAATCACTAAGCTCAGCAAAAAAAAGAGGTGTAAAAATCCTCGCTGAGGTCATCGGCTACGGCAGCAGCTCCGATGCCTTCCGCATTACCGATATGCACGAAGAGGCCAGAGGGCCTATCCAGGCGATGAACGCTGCTCTAACTGATGCAGGCATTAGCTATAAAGATATTGACTATATAAGCACGCACGGCACAAGCACTATTGAAAACGATTCGATAGAAACGATGGCTATTAAAGCGGTTTTTAGAGAAGATGCTAAAAACACACCTGCCAGCAGCGTTAAGAGTATGTTAGGCCATTTAATTGGCGCAGCCGGGGCTGCTGAGCTGATCACGTGCGTTCTGGCAATACGGGACAACATAGTACCGCCGACAACAAACCTCAACGACTCTGACCCTGCCCTTGACCTGGATTATGTTCCTAACAAACCTCGCAAACACAAGGTTAATATAGCAATGAACGAATCTTTCGGATTCGGCGGACAAAATAATGTTGTAATCATCAAACGATACGAAGAAACAAGAGAAAACAGAGCCCCGACCGTTAGAGAGGGGGTAGGTAGAAATTATGATTGATATCAAGCAAATTCGAGATAATCCGGAAAAATTCAAAAAAGCCGCTAAAGATAAACACTTCAATGTGAATATCGAACGATTGGTAGAACTCTATGATGCATTGCGAGGAAGCAAGGCCTTTTTGCAGAGTGTTATTACTAAAAAAAATCGGATTGGCAAATCCATCCCAAAGCTTTCAGTGGGTGAAAAACAATCAGCACTTGCTGAACTTTCGGAACTGAAGCAAAGAGAGGTAGAATATAACAAAGATATTAAAAAACTTCAGCCTCAGTTTGATCAGCTTATGCTGCAGATTGCACAGCCAGCAGATGAGGATGTGCCCGTCGGTAAAGACGATACCGAAAATGTCGAGATAAGAAAAGAGGGCAGAGTAAGACAGTTTGATTTTGAGCCTAAAGACCATGTACAATTGGGGCTGAAGTTAGGCATTATAGACATCGAGCGAGGCGTTAAATTAGCTGGGACGAGAAACTATATATTAAAAGGTGATGGGGCGCTTCTGCACTGGGCTGTCCTGCGGTTTGCAATGGACTTTATGGTCGGCAGAGGATATGTCCCGTTCTCAGTGCCGGTTCTTATGAAAGATGAGACAATGACCGGCACCGGCTTTTTCCCGGGCTCCGAGGACCAAACTTACCGAATGGAAAAAGACCAACTGAATCTGGCAGGTACTGCGGAAGTACCGCTGACAGCCTACCGAATGGGCGAGATTCTAAGCGCGGACGAACTGCCGTTAAAATATGTGGCACTATCAAGCTGTTTTAGACGTGAAGCCGGTGCGGCAGGTAAAGATACATACGGACTGTATAGAATCCACCAGTTCGATAAAATCGAGCAGGTGGTTATATGTAAGAACGACATCGAAAAAAGCAACAAATTCCACGGGGATATTTTGGCCAACGCCGAGGCGGTGATGCGGGCATTGGAACTGCCCTACCGTATAGTGAATGTTTGCACGGGCGATCTTGGCAGAGGTCAGGCTAAAAAATTCGATATAGAAGCCTGGATGCCGTCACGTGGCAACTACTGCGAAACACATAGTGCCAGCAAGTTCTATGAGTTTCAGGCAAGGCGATTGAACCTTAGATACAGAAGACAGAAGACAGAAGACAGAAGACAGAAGGGAAAATCGGAAATCAATTTTTGTCACACGCTTAACAACACTGTAATTGCCTCGCCGAGAATACTGATACCCATTTTAGAGCTATACCAAAACGCTGATGGCTCAATAACAATACCAAACGTTCTTAGAACCTATATGAATGGGAAAGAAAAAATAACAAGAGAAAAGTAAAAAAGATTATTTTGTTCTGAAAAAACAATCGAAAAATTCAAACTAAAAATAACCCTTAATTCTAAAGCTGTTTTTTCACTTCTTTCATAATAAGCTGTTTGGCATGTTCTATGGGGCTGGGAAGGTAAGTGCCGGCGGCCATTTTGTGGCCTCCGCCGTCAAACTTCTGGGCGATCCTGCAAACATCAACAGCACCTTTGCTCCGCAAAGAACACTTGACTCGGCCGTCCTTTAATTGCACAAACAAAGCCGCTACTTCTACTGAACTAATTCGTTGACATTCATTGATTAAATCCTCCGTATCCTCATACGAAGCACCGGTCTGCTCAAAATCCTTCTGACATAGATACTGGGCCGCAAAACGTCCGTCAAAATGTAATTCCAATGAGCTAAGCATAGCAGCTAAAAGCTTGAATCGCTGTGGTGAGAAACTCTGATACAGATGACGGTACAGTGCTGTTGGATTTGCACCGGCTTCAATAAGCTCGGCACAGCTATTGAAAACCCTGCTGTCGGTATTACTGAACTGAAACCAGCCGGTATCGGTAACGATCGCTAAGAAGAGCGCTTGGGCGATTTTCTCAGTAATGGGCCATTTTGCATATTTAAACAAATCATGGACAATCAAAGCCGAAGCAGCGGCTTTCGGCTCAACTAATTCAACGGTACCGAGGCCGTCACTTGTCACATGGTGGTCGATTACCAAGACGGGCTTATCGTTTTGTTTCAGATATTGCTCGAACTTCGGTAACTGACTGTAGCTATTGGTGTCGATAATCATTGTTAAATCGAATTTCCCTAACCTCCCTTCCGTCAGCTCTTCGAGCTGAATACCCTGGCCGAGAATCGGAAATTGCTCCGCAAACAAAAACGCATACCATTTCGGAACCGGCGATAGAAATAATATCTTTATGTTTTTGCCAAGAGCAGTCAGAGCTTCGTGCATTGCCGCGACTGAGCCGCAGGCATCGCCGTCCGGCTTATTATGGGTTGTAATTAAGATACTTTCGGCTTTGCTGATTAGCTCAACAGCTTTTTGAAAATCGTTACTACCTATCATTTCGATCTTTCTTTATTGGAGTTTTACTTCATTAGATCTATGAGTCACAATTGAAAGAGTTTTAAACTCCTGTTGAATGCTCTAATTCCGCTTCTATTCTCTCGGCCAAAAAAATCTTCAAAAGAGATTGATAGGGAACGTCTCTTTTGTTTGCAAGAAGTTTAAGTTCCTGGAGCATTATTTCAGGAAGTCTGATGGAAATTGTTTTAACCGACGGTTTTAGATTCGGCAGAGTAACCTTTCTGGCTCTGCTCGTGTCGAAATAATCCAAAGCCGAATGACTCGCCCAAAATTCACGTTCTTTATCTTCACTCTTAAACTTAGGCAAACGTTTTTTATTGGTTTTCTTCATAAAACTTCCTTTCCCTACGATTCATATCTCTTGCAGAAATAACTCGCAAAAGTCTGACTCTCCTTGTAAATATAACCACGAGCAATCTACCGGTATCTGTATATCCGAAAGCCGCAAACCTTTTTTCAGAAATTGAATGCTTGGGATCATTGAGTACAATCAAAGGTTGGTTGAAAAAAATCTGTTCACATTCAACAGGACTGACTTTATGTTTCAGCCAGTTTTTTTCAATATTCCCATGATCCCATTCAAATCCATCGCATTGCAATAATCTTTCTATATCATCCATGTCTATATAAGTATATAATGAATATATACAGTCGTCAAGTTAATTTTTCGAGATAAACCGTCCTGCAATTATAAATATCCTGCATTTAATACAGTAATTCTTTCCACTAATTCTGCACTTTGCTGTTAATCTTCACATTTTCCAAAATCAGATTCTTAACTCCTTTGAGTATGTTATCTCTGTCAACATTATCAAATATGCAATCCTTCAAATGGATATCGGTTGCCGGCGAACGGTCGTAAGCCCTAATCGACAAAGCGTATCTGCTTTTTTTGCTGGTGACGTTTTCCATATTGATATTGCGAACAGTCGGCGGATATTCGCCGGTGTCACCTTCGCCATAATAAAAATTGATTTTGAGAACCGCTTCGGCAACCTGGCCTATCGTGACATTTCTTATATAAATGTTTTCGACTTTTCCACCGCGAACCGAGTTGGTCTTAATCCTAAGTGCCCTATCCAGATTGGGGCTATCCATCGTGCAGTTCTCAGCAAAGACATTTATGGCACCTCCTGTCATTTCGCTGCCTATAACTACGCCTCCGTGACCGTCCTTCATCTGACAATTTCTAATAACAATATTTTCACTTGGCACATTCACCCTTCTGCCATCGTTGTTCCTGCCCGCCTTTATAGCAATACAATCATCCCCTGTATCAAAGTAACAGCCTTCAATAAGGACATCTTTGCACGACTCAGGATTGCAGCCGTCGTTGTTGGGGCCGTGTCCAATCACTTTTACATTTCTGACAGTGACATTAGTTGAAAGCACAGGATGAATATGCCACATAGGTGAATTCCTGAATGTAACTCCCTCTATTAAAATATTTTTACATTTGTAGGGTTGAATCATATTGGGCCTTAATTTCCTGCCGGCACCGAAGACTCGCTCTTGAACCAGCACACCGGCTTGACCCTGCTCCCGTGACCGGCGAACATCATCGCCATGGCTTTTCGTCCATCTCCACCAATTTTCATAGCTGGCCTGTCCATCAAGTGTCCCTTTGCCCGTAATGGCAATATTTTCCTGCTCGTACGCATAGATTAAAGGTGAGTAATTCATGCACTCAACGCCCTCAAACCGAGTATATACAACCGGAAGATACATATTGGGATCAACCGAAAACTTTATTACGGCATCTTCCAAAATGTGCAGATTGACGTTACTTTTCAGATGAATTGGGCCGGTGAGAAATGAACCGGCACCAACCACCACACGACCGCCGCCAGCTTGGTTAGCAGCCGATATAGCTTTCTTAAATGCCTCGGTACAATCCGTCTGTCCATCTCCAATCGCACCGTAATCAGTGATATTAAAATTCTGATCCGGAAATTGCGGGGCAGAAATTTTGCTTAATATCTCATCGACCTGCTCCCAACCGGCATTTACCCGACAGGCCGGCCCAACTAACAGAATGAGGCAGAATAAAGCTGGCAAAAACCTGCCGGAGATAACAGCGACATCTCGTAGGCTCTTCGAATTTCTACGTTTCATGGTAACCTCCTATAAATTCTCCCTTGCTTACGTTCGGTTTTTTTACCCCTCACTTACGTTCGGGGCTCTGTCCTTTCACTTTCCCCTCACTTATGTTCGGGGCTCTGTCCTTTCACTTTCCCCTCACTTACGTTCGGGGCTCTGTTTGTATATCGTACCAAAGGCCATCATTTCACCTTGCTCATTCTTAACATACCCGATTGCTGATGCAAGACTTTCTTTCGTCCAAAGGTACTTTGTGCTGCCGTGTCGTGTCCAATATTTCTTGAATGTCGGTATGCTGTTATTACTTTGTCTTATCGCTTTGGTGGCATAAGCCTTAAAATCAGCCATCATCTTTTCCGGTTTTTCTTTGCCGCTTACTACGATGTGAACATGGTTGCTTCTAACGTGTACTGCATGGGCTAACCAGCCACGAAATTTACATACCTGAAGAATGCTCTTCAAGACTAAATTCCTTTGGCTTTTTTCTAACAAAAACTTTGGATTCTTGAGGTTATCTCTCTCCTTTCTGCACAAGTATGGAGCTGGAGCTACGAAAGAGCTACCATACTGGTTATTTTCCCTGTTGACACTTCCCCTTCTGTCACCATGCAGCCACGTTCCATAGGTTGTAAAAGTTATAAGATATGCAATAGGATATTTAACAGGGCCGCGAGACCTAACAGAGCCGCGACCGTGAGGGAGCGGTAATCCATCTCTATTCATCACAATGTTCATATCGCTGTGCCGTTAAAATCTTCCTTGCCTTTTCGCAGTCCTTTGCGATCTGGGCGGAAAGCTCTTCAGAGGTCTTGAATTTGTGCTGGCTGCGTATAAGCTCAATAAAATCCATAGCCATATATTGACCGACGAAACTGCCAACGTTCTCTTTCAGCAAATGCGCCTCTATCAGTAATGGAAATTCGTCACCGTATGTCCTTGCCTGGCCGATACTATAGACAGCGGGGATCTTCTCCTCACAAGCCAGTCCTAGGGACTCCTTGCGGAGAACATCTTCTATCGTCTGCCCGATACGGACAAAGCCGGCATAGACACCCTCAGCAGGAATTACCTGCTGAGGTCTTCTCATATTTAATGTCGGAAAACCCAATCTTTTCCCTATGCCCCGGCCCGGTATGATTTGCGCGGCCAACCGATAAGGCCTGCCTAAAGCAGCATTAGCGTCGGTAACGTGGCCGCTTTCGAGCATATAGCGAATCATGGTACTCGAAACTCTAACAATCTGACCTGTTGAAAGCTTTATTTGTCTCGGCTCGATTACAGTAACTTCAAAGTCCTTCTCCGCACATAAATTCTGTAGCGTATCAATATTTCCCGATCGTCCGACACCGAAATTGAAATCGCTACCCTCAACAGCCACGCTCGGCTGAACATTCTCAACGAGAAAACGGCTCACAAAATCCTCTGGCGAAAGATTCAACAATTCGTTGTTGCCCTTTAAAATGATCAAGCAATCTACGCCGAATTTTGCCAGTAAATGCTTTTTAAGCTCCAAAGGCGTCAATACTCCCGGCGTCCTCTCCGGATGTAAAATCGCAACCGGATGCGGCTCAAATGTCATTGCTACCAATTCCGCCAAGTTTTTTTCGGCAGCTTTCCTAGCGGCAGCAAGAATATCCTGATGGCCGATATGAACACCATCAAAATTTCCAATCGTCAGCACACAGCCTTTTTTTATCTTTTGAAGGTCCGATATTGTTTGTATTATTTCCATTCTGCTTTTATCTTCGTCGTTAAGTCCCTATTACGCTTCCAATTGCCAATTATTTAGCCCCGCGTTTTACGCGGGGTTTTATCTAACAAACAGGAAGGATAATGTACCCAACCAAGCTAAAACCTGCAATTGCTTTTTAGCCCATAACAACATTACTTGGCCTTGCTTTGTCCTCTTGATGTATTCCTCAGTTGATAACAGCGAAAAAAAATCTAAAAATATTTGCAACTTAGTTGCAAATTCTTCGTAATAGAAATAAAGTAACTCTTACTGTCAAGAAGCTTCTTAAACTATGTCTCTTATAGGGCACGACTTAGATGCAAAGACGTCTCATTACCATTTTGACAGAGCTAAAGACTCATGCCCCATTTACGTTATTCGGGGCATTAACGGGTCTCGTTTGTATGATGCTGTTCAAAAACCTTCAGCAGCAAGCAAGCCTCAGGATATTTTATATGTTCCATCCGGCGCACGTGCTTCTAAGTGCGATGGTAACCGCCTCCATATTTGAGCTTCACACTAAAAAGAGAAAATTCATTGAGATGCTGCTGATCGGACTTCTGGGTTCAATAGGAATTTCAACACTCAGCGATTCACTGATTCCTTACATCGGTGAGATTCTATTGGGTATGCACATTCACGTCCATGAACACGCCAGCTTCGCTGAACGCGTTCACATTGGCTTCATTGAAGAGTGGCAGATAGTAATACCAGCGGCTATCGCAGGTGTACTGATAGCATACTACTGGCCTAAGACAAAATTCCCGCACGCCGGTCACGTTCTGCTGAGCACCTGGGCTTCTTCGTTTCACATCATTATGGCTATGGATGGGCATCTGTCATTATGGAAAGCCTTAGGCAGTTTTGTTTTTTTGTTCTTAGCTGTATGGCTGCCCTGCTGCTTTAGTGACATTGTTTTTCCACTGTTATTTGTTAAGTCGGAAGGTAATCTATCACATGCCCACCATTACAACAGCAAAAACAGAGCCGCGACCGTAAGGAAGCGGTAAACTAAAATGAAGAAACATAAATCAGATTCAAATGTCCGAAAGATGTTAAAAACAGTAAAGCTTTACCGCACCGGATGCAGAGAGTCAATATTGAAAGTGCTGCTAACTGCAAAGAAGCCACTTAGCCAGAAACAGATCTCTAAACGATTAGATAAAAAACGCTTCAATAAAGTTACCATTTACCGAACTTTAGAGAGTTTCTGCGAGGCCGGTCTGGTGCATAAGGCTTTCATGCAAAAAAGAGCGTGGCATTTTGAATCGGCTCAGGACTGCAGCGAAACTCAGTGTCACCCTCATTTTACCTGTACAAGCTGCGGCCACACACACTGCCTTATAGGAATGAAATTGCCTATGGCAAAAAGTCCACATAAAGGTTTTATCATCCGGCGCCAGCAGGTTCGGCTTGAAGGTCTATGTCCGGCATGTGCATAAAGAAGAAACAAAGTTTAGCCGTCGCGGCTCGGCTGAGCTCGCCGAAGTCCGGCACGGCGACGGTTAGTTCATTGTAAAAATAGAAATAAATAGAACGAAAGGTTTAATTTGAATCGATCAGTCCGAAAAGTTATTTTGGTAACTACAACCCTTTGCTTTGTGGCCATGGTCACTGGGCTGATACTGGAAATGCACTTACACAGCCATAAACATTCAGTCAACCATAGCTCCAGCCGATGTCCGATTTGTCAAACACTGCTGAGTAATAACAATAAAATCGGCATAATTGCAGAACCGAAAATCGAAGAAACAAGCAGAACTGAATATCCTCCCGTCTTTATTTGTCAAACCTCCCCGGAATTTTCTGATGCCAGATTTCCTGTTCCTCGCTCTCCTCCTTTCGCACGTTAAAACTTTAACACAACATAATTGAATCACAATAAGTGGGCAGAATATGTCAACTTATTTGTGTCTTAAGCTCTTTAAGAATATTTGTTGTCTAAAGCAATCCTGTTAAGGGTCTTAACGATGAAGAGGATCTTTATTACTTCAATACTATTTATCCTAACAGCATTCAATATTACAGCCATAGCAAAAGAGGACAATATAAAAAATATTGAGCAATTAAATGCTAAGGTTTTGGAGCTTCAGCAGCAGATTATTGAGATGCAGAAAAGGCACGACGCTGAAATGGCTGCTCTAAAAAAACAGATAGATGAGCTTTCCACTGTGACTACCAAACAAAAGACCCAGGATGAGCTTACCTCCCTGCGCCAATTAGCAAAGGCAAAGGCCAGTGAAAAAGCGGCTGCTGAGGAAAAACCGGAAGAAGTAACGTTCAAATCCGGAGGCTTGAGTCTTCAGGCTCTCAATCCTGAAATAAGCTTTGCCGGTGATTTCTTGTTTTCCAGCAGACAGGATAGCACCTCTGAAGAAAGCAGCGATTTTGATTTTCGAGTTCTTGATATTCATGTTCAGTCATGGCTGGATCCATACACTCTATTTAAGGCTGCGATACCGGTAACTGAGGATGAAACCACTCTCGGTGAGGGATATATAACCTTGTACGATATTGCGGATGACCTTAATTTAACGCTGGGCAAATTTCGTCAGCAGTTTGGTGTGGTCAACCGCTGGCACAAACACGCTTTAGACCAGGTTGACTTTCCGCTGGCTCTTCGCCAAATCTTCGGTAACGGAGGTCTGAATCAAAGCGGATTGTCACTTGACTGGATGATGCCACCTATCGGTGACACAACACAACAATTAACATTCCAGGTGACAGATGGCTCAAACAGCCGCTTGTTTGGCGATAACGCACGCAATAGGCCGAGCTTTCTTGCACACTATAAGAACTACCGGGATATATCAAAAGATACTTATTTGGAGTGGGGCCTGACAGGTCTTTTAGGCTGGAACGACGAATGGGATATTCAAGGCGGAACTAAGCAAAACAGCAGTCAGATGACGACTGTGCTGGGGGCTGATTTGTCGTTGCTGTGGGAGCCGACCGAAAAGATGCGATACCGTAATGTTGAATGGCGAAGTGAGGCCTATTGGCTCAATAAAAAACTCCTGGCACCAGATGACTCAGGTGCTGACACTCTCAACGCCTGGGGTTTGTACAGCTATTTACAAAATAAAATTTCGCGTACAATTGATATTGGCATCAGAGGCGACTTCTATGTGCCCGATACCAAAAGCTACGCTGATTTATCCAGCTCGCTCTCACTGTCACCATTGGCTGTAACAGGTGATAATCCATATCTATGGCAAATTGGCCCATATATTACCTGGTGGCAGAGCCCATTTGTAAAGTTTCGGTTAGAGTATGATTACAGCAACGGCAAGCGAATAGACAATCCTGAGCACATCGTCTGGCTGCAGTTAATATTCTCAGCCGGCCCACATAAGCATGAGCGTTATTAACGAAAGGGAGTAAGGTTACTATGAACAAGAGATTAGTAATAATCGTATTGGTTTCGTTTTTTCCAGTTATGAGTCCGCTGGGAGCGGATGCCAAACAAAGTTTGAATGTAGTAACAACACTGCCGGATTATGCCTTTTTTGCAAAAGTTATTGGGGGCGACCGTGTCACTGTGAAAGCTATTGTCCGGGGCGATCAAGACGCCCATTTTATTCGTCCTAAGCCGTCATTTGCTACGGCCCTGCGAAATGCTGATGTTTTGGTCGCCACGGGACTGGACTTGGAGCTTTGGATACAAACTGTAATAGATAATTCCGGCAATGGAAATATTCGCAGCGGCCAGCCGGGCTATGTATCCACATCCAGTGGTATGAAGCTCTTAGAAAAACCTAAGACAATATCAAGAGCAGAAGGTGGGGTTCATATTTACGGTAATCCCCATGTCACTTGCAGTCCTATCCAAATGAAAGTAGCTGCGCGCAATATAGCTACGGTATTGATTAAAAATGACTCTGAAGGCAAAGAAACATATTTACAAAATTTAAATAAATTACATCGAAAGATTGATGAGCAGTTGTTTGGTGCCGAGCTTGTAGAAATGCTCGGCGGTGATACGCTTTGCAGCCTTGCCGAACAGGGTGAGCTGGTAGGCTTTCTTAAAGAGCAGCAATTTGAAGGAAAGCCACTAACTGAATTTCTCGGTGGTTGGATAAAAAAGATGCTTCCGCTTCGTGGTACGCCGATTGTTACTTATCACAAAAACTGGATTTACTTCGTGAAAATATTTGGGCTGGAAGAAGCAGGAACTGTGGAACCCAAGCCTGGAATACCACCTTCGCCGAAGCATGTGACTAACTTAATTAATCTGATGCGAGAAAGAAATATCAGTATTATCTTGGCAGCAAACTACTTCGATGAACAAAAGATACGAACAGTTGCAGCAAGGACAAATGCCGAAGCGGTTATAGTTCCTCTGTATGTCGGTGGTGCCGAGGGTGTAGATGATTATTTTAAACTTTTTGATTATTGGATTGATGAGCTTTTAAAAGCAGCGGAAAAGAAAGGTATTTTGAACAAACAGTAATCGAGAAATACCATTATGACGTCAGAAATAATAAGATTTTTTTCGGTCCAGATTGCTCTGTTGGCGGTCGTCTTGATTCTGCATACCTATATAGGGCTGCACATAATTAGACGCACCTTGATATTTTCTGATCTGGTCCTGGATCAGTTGGCAGCTTTTGGTGCTCTGGTCGGCATAGGTCTGGGAATAAAATACGGCACGGCTCAATCTTATATGTCCTCGTTGATAGCGGTAATATTCGGTGCAATGTTGCTGGCTTTAATAAAGCCAACAAGTAAAGCCATACCTCGCGAAGCGGTTATTGGCATTATGTATGCTCTGGCACTGGTTGCCTCACTTTTGCTGGGAGATAAGCTTCGTGGCGGCCAAGCATACGTAACTAAAACACTTGCAGGCTCTATGCTATGGGTAAGCTGGCCGCTGGTTTCTGTTACAACCATTGTATATATCATCCTGCTGCTGTTTCACTATAAGTTTCGCCATAAATTTATAGGCTTAGCCAAGAATCCTTCTATGGTGAAAAATGAAAAGCTTTGGGACTTCTTGCTGTTTATAACTCAGGGTATTATTACGGTTTTAATCGTTCCTATTGCAGGTGTATTGTTAGCTTATGCTTTTTTGATGATCCCGGCGGCTATTGCAGCGATGTTTACCAAAAAATGGGCTGGAGCTGTTGTAATAGGTTGGAGCGCTGGCTTTATAGCCTGTCTGATTGGACTATGCTCATCCTATTTTTTTGATCTGCCGTATGGCCCCAGCTTAGTCTTGTGCCTGGGCGTTTTCTTCGTTGCCGCTGTATCTATTCGGTGTCTGTTTTCTAACAAAAAAGTGTTCATATGAGAGGATATGAGTGATGCCGCCGATAATTCAAATTTTAGGTTTACCTTTTCTTGCTTGTATCCTGATGGGTTCCATTCTCGGCTATTTGGGGATACACGTGCTTAAAAGGGAAGTTATCTTTATCGATATAGCTTTAGCTCAAATCGCAGCAGTTGGCTCTATTGCTGCCCATCTTGCATTCAAGGTGCACGGGGATTCTACTATCGCATATATATGCGCATTAGGTTGTGTCTTGTTAGCGGCTGCTTTTTTTGCTGTAATAAGAAACAGGATTACTCAAATTTCAATTGAGGCGGTTATAGGTATCTCTTATGCAATTGCTGCAGCGGGAGCTCTATTTTTGGTTGGTATTGCACCCGGCGGGCACGTGCATGTACAGCAAATATTATCCGGCAGTCTCCTTTGGACAAATTGGCGGGACATTGTTTTAAGCCTGTTTGTTTTTTCAGCCGTAGGAGCTTGTTTTTACTTTTTCCGAAAACCGTTGAACAGATTATCGAATAATTACGCCAAGGCCCATGCCGAGGGTCTCAAGACAGCAATGTGGGATTTTGTCTTCTATATGCTGCTTGGTATTGTAATCACTTTAGCTGTTCAAATTGCCGGTATTGTGGTGGTGTTTGCCTTTCTGATAATACCTGCAACAATATCAGCTTTGTTCTCATATAATTGGAGTATAAGAATGCTAATAAGCTGTGCAGCGATGACTGTAGCTTCAGTGGCAGGCTTATTGTTTGCGTATTATCTTGATTTTTCAATCGGCCCTGCTGTTGCATTGTTTCTGGGAGGTGAATTGATAATAGCTGCATTGTATTGTGGACAACGAAACCTCGTAAAGTTAGTATAACGATTATGAAATTCTATCCACTGAAATTTAGGCCGATATTCAAGCAGCGAATATGGGGCGGACAAAAGCTGCGAGAAGTATTTAATAAAGACATCCCGCCCTTTGAAAAGATCGGCGAAAGCTGGGAATTGGCTGATCTGCCGGATGATAAATCTATCATTGCAAATGGTGAATTGGCTGGCCAGACGCTCAGCCAAGCAATTCAAAAGTTTCCAGAAGAAATTACAGGTGACAAAAATTTCAAAGGACCTTTTCCATTACTGATTAAATTTCTGGACGCCGAGGACATCCTGAGCGTGCAGGTCCATCCTGACCCAGAAACCTGCAAACGAATGGGCAAGGGCGAACCTAAAACAGAGTGCTGGTATATTATATCTGCTGAACCTGATGCGGCAATTTATAAAGGTCTGAAAAAGAGCGTAACAAAACAGCAATTCTCCGAAGCAGTAAAAAATGGCACTGTTGATAAGATGCTTCAAAAAGTGCCAGTCGAAGCGGGACAGTGTCACTTTCTTCCGGCCGGTACGGCCCACAGCATCGGTGCAGGTCTGTTAATAGCTGAAATTCAAACTCCGTCAGATACAACATATCGCGTCTTTGACTTCAACAGAGTCGATGATACCGGCAAGACCAGGCCGCTTCACATCGAACAAGCTCTGGAAAGCATCAATTTCAATATGGATAGCGACAAGTTTCCGGTAACAACGGTGGGTCGGCTCGTGGACTGCGAATATTTCAAGATAGACAAAGGCGCACAAGGGAAAAACTGCGAGGCATTCATCTCATCAGGTAAGATAAAAACATTGATTATTTTAACCGGCTCCGGAACAATTCTCTCTGCCGATACAAATCCCGTTGTCCCGAAAGGGATGCCTTGCGGCAAATTCAGAGCAGGTGATACACTCCTAATCCCCGCTATCTATGAAGGAGCGATACGTTTTGCCGACGATACACAGTATTTAACAGTGACCATTTAATCAGTTGAAAAACTATTATTTTTCGGGAATTACTCCGCGCAGACCTTCCATCTTTAAGTAGCCCTTCTTCCATACCACTGTTCCGGAGACCACAAAGACAATCACATAGATACCCGCGGCATACTTTGTTTTGATCTGGCTCATCACTAGGCCAATCAACGCATATAAGCCGGCAAGCAAATAACAAATAGCAACGGTACTTTTAAGCGGTATTCCTCTGTCAATCATCTGGTCATAAATATGGCCGCGATCAGAGACAAATAAAGGCCTGTGATTCAGTAATCTCCGTATTAATGCAACAGCAGTATCCAGAATGGGCAGGCCAAAGACAACGATTGAAGCCATCCACCAACGCGGAACGCCCTCGGCAAATAAAAGCATTAGGGCAGCTACCATAAAGCCCAGAAGCATACTGCCGGCATCGCCCATAAATATCTTGGCTGGATACCGATTGAAAGGCAAAAATCCACAGACGCCTCCTATGAGTCCAAGACAGATTATAATCCGCACAGGGTCACCGACTTCGCTGTATCCCCAGGTCGCAAGATGTATCGATAAAAGCAGCATAGCAAGAGTGATAATGGTCGTTACACCTCCACAAAGTCCATCGAGTCCATCGAGCAGATTTAATGAGTTCGTTGCACCGAGGACAAAAAATATCACGATAAAAACACCCAGAATCATTTCGAGATTATGAGGCATCGGCAGATTTAGCGGGCCAGCAATGCGTTGCAGATTCGGCGTGATACCTACCAACAGCAAAATAATTGCAGCAACAATCTGGCCGAGAAACTTTTGTCTCGGCTTTATATCGAATATATCATCGGTCAGTCCGACAAAACATGCTATTGTCCCACCAGCCAATATTCCCAGCAGCCATTTCAAAGCCGAGCCACGAAATTCTTCATACCGCATGCAACCTATACCCACTAATACACCAATGGTTAGGCCGATGAGCATACCGAGACCACCAAGATATGCTATAGGTGCTTTATGTGTCTTTACTAAGTCATCAGGCCGATCAACAATTCCAAATTTTATGGCTATCTTTTTACATAGCCAGGTAGCCACAAGTGAGCCAATAAATGACACGGCTAAAACCGGCCAAAAGTGAACCATCCACGTAACCGGCCTATGTGGTCCTATTATATTATCAAACATCTCTCAACTCTTCTCGCGACCATTAGAATTCAGAATCAATCTGTCCTCTGTTCTCTATCTTCCGTCTTCCGTCCTCTGTCCTCTATCCTCTACAGCCAGACTTCGCTGTCGTAGCGAAGCATAATCAGATCATCCTTGAATCCATCGAAACGAATATTTGGTTTTATTCCGAGCAGCTCTTGTAATATCCACTTTGGGAAGTTTGCGCCAGCTTTAATTGACAAAGGAACGCCGCCCCCGAATCGTGGATTTATTTCAATGAACTTTACTTTATCATTCGGGCTTAAAAATAATTGCAAAGTTATAATCCCGGGCCCTGCTCCAAGCGTTTCTACCAATCTCGCAGACTCGCTCATAATTCGAGGCTTCTTATCTATTTGTCCCTTGCTCACCTCGCCGGCTCTTGTCTCGATGCGTTTTCTCGGCACAACACAGCGAACCTTCATATTAAAGTCAACATACACATCGCATGTATATTCGATTCCTTCGACAAATTCTTGAAAGATAACATTTGGTATTCTTTTCGAAAAGAATAATAACTCTTGCCGGTTTTTCACGACAGCGTTGCCTCTGCTGGCATAACCATCCCAAGGCTTTAGAAAACAGGGCCAACTTAATTTCTCCTGCTGGTGCTGCTTTGAAAGCACTGACCGAACGTTCAACGTCCTGGGAGTATCAAAACCGTTCTTAACCAAAAAACGATACGTTTTTCTCTTGTCCTGGCAGATTTCAACTACCTCCGGACCGGAAACAAGAACGAGACAATCCAAAGCAGAGAATTTTGACCTGTTCTGTGCGAGAAGCTTCAGGTCCAAATCAACAGTAGGGACAAGTAATTTTACCTTGTTGGTTTTGACAATAGAGAGCAGTTGTTTGATATAGCTGTTGTGGGTTATCGGTTTAACTAAAAAACCTTTATCGCACAATTGTAATGCGGAGCTTAACTTGCTTGTATCTGTACCAAAAAGAGATGCGGCTATCTTCAGTTGCCTTGCTGCTCGATGAAAGCTATTGAGCAGTGAGACCCGTCTGCCAATACAAGTGAACAAAATGTTCAAACCATCTTTAATCATCAGAATTCAGAGGCTAGGGATCAGGAGCTGGTATTCTGTCCCTTCGACTTTGCTCAGAGCCTGCCTTGAACATAGTTGAAGGGGCAGGCTTCTGTATTCTGTCTTATCAAAATTTATTATTTACTATTGTATATTGGTTATTTTCATGTTATCTACGCAGTATGCCTTACGGCAAATGATAAATCTTATAACCTCTTTTAACTAATCGACTAAAAGTAATTACTGGTTTAGATAAGAGAATAAAGTTGCTTAAAGCAAGTGAAAATCCGCCGATAATTTGGCCCGAAGAAGAATCAATCAGCGATTTTATCGGCCTATGGTGGGTGGCCCACACCAAAAGCAGGAATGAAAAGGCCCTGGCACATGATTTAATTGGAAAAAGCATCCCTTATTTTCTTCCGATGACCTGGAAAGTCCAGCGTCGAAGGCACAGAACGTTACGGTCGCTTCTACCGCTATTTAGTGGATATCTATTCTTTTGCGGCGAAGAACATCAACGGATTGAATTGCTGCGAACCAATCGTGTCGCGAATCTAATCGAGGTCAAAGACCAGGAGAAATTACTCAGTGAGCTGCAACAGATTGATCAAGCTCTTCGAGCCGGTGCTCCTTTGACGCCATATAAGTACATCAAAGCAGGCCAACGGTGTCGGGTTATAGCCGGGCCATTCCTTGACTTGCAGGGCATTGTCGAGACGACAAAAAACGCTACGCGTTTAGTGCTACAAATAGATATGCTCGGCCAGGCAGCAAGTGTAGAAATTGATGTCGATATGTTAGAGCCCATTGAAAACGCATGACGAGGGACGATGTTTAGCCTGCACCCCTGCGGTGCAGGTTATCTTTAGTCCATTGTCCATAGTGCTCCATAGGAAACCATTGAATGAAAATTTGCGTCGTCGGAATTGGTTACGTCGGATTAGTTACAGCCGGTTGCCTGGCCGAGGCCGGCAATAATATTGTATGTGTCGATAACGACGAAAAGAAAATTGCCAACCTGAAAAATGGAGCAATTCCTATTTACGAGCCTGGCCTGACCGAGATAGTCAAACGCAACAAAAAGCTCGGTCGACTGCACTTTACAACCGATCTAAAATTTGGAGTGGATAACTCACTTATTATTTTCCTTGCGGTTGGCACTCCCTCAGCACAAGACGGCTCATGCGACATATCGGTGGTCCTGTCAGTTGCTGCTGAAATAGCTGAGTGTCTAAGTGACTATCATATTATAGCTACAAAAAGCACCGTACCGGTAGGCACGCATAAAAAGGTTACAAAAATAATAAAATCCAAAACAAAAACAACATTCGATTACGTCAGCAATCCGGAGTTTTTGAAAGAGGGCTCCGCCGTTGAGGATTTTATGAGTCCCGACAGGATAATCATTGGGACGGCTAATACGGACGTTCAAGGAAAAATGGCCCAGTTATACGGCCCATTTATGCGAAGAGGCAGCAGAATACTATTTATGGACCCAGCCTCCGCTGAATTGACAAAATACGCGGCGAATATGATGCTGGCAACAAGAATATCGTTTATGAACGAGATATCAGAGCTGTGCGAAAAAGTCGGGGCGGATGTAGAAATGGTTAGACAAGGTATCGGCAGTGACTCGCGGATTGGGCGGTCTTTTTTGTTTGCCGGCATAGGCTACGGCGGAAGCTGTTTTCCAAAAGATGTTCGAGCGCTGATTCACACAGGCTCCATTCATGGTGCTGAAATGACGATAGCTAAATCGGTGCAACAGGTAAACGTGAATCAACAAGAAAGATTCGCATCACGAATTACAGATTACTTTAAAGGACGGCAAGAAAGAACTATACTGGCCGTTTGGGGATTAGCCTTCAAGGCAAAAACCGACGACATAAGAGAATCGCCGGCTGTTTACTGCATAAAGAAAATTCTTGATTGCGGCATTCAAATAAAAGCCTACGACCCCGCAGCCCCCGCTCCTGTCTTCCAGGCACCAGCGACTCCCGTCGCTAGACGGGGCCGCGGGCGACAGGAAGACGCGGGGGGTAAAATTCAGACCTTCCAAAACGGATACGACGCACTTGATAATGCCGATGCTCTTGTTATCTTTACCGATTGGCAGGAGTTCCGTAATCCTGACTTCGAGCTTATTGCAACGAAATTAAAAAAGCCGGTTATCTTCGACGGCAGAAACCTGTACGACCCAGAGATAGTCAAAAACGCGGGAATTGAATATCACAGTATTGGAAGGCCTTCGCTGCTAAAATTCGAAGAACGAAAAAAACCTTAAAAATAAATTCTAAATTCTAAATTCTAAACAAATCCAAATGACCGAAAAACAAAATACAAAACAGTATGACCTTGAGGAACGTACTTTAATTTTTGCTCGTAGGGTGAGAAAATTTGTGAAGAAGCTGCCTAAGACTTTAGCTAACATTGAAGATTCCAGACAACTGATCAATGCTTCGGGTTCGGTTGGAGCAAATTATATCGAGGCAAATGAAGCTCTGAGCAAAAAGGATTTTATCATGCGTATAAAGATTTGCAGAAAAGAAGCAAAAGAGAGTCGGTACTGGTTGAGATTAGTCGATACGGCAGGTAAAAACGACCTTGAAAAAGAAAGAGAAGTATTAGAAACCGAGGCCGGTGAGCTTACCCACATCTTCGGCTCGATTGTAACCAAGAGCAAGTAATACTTTGATGTACTCCCGATATTTGAGAAAAGAAGGATTATATTGTGAAAGAATTTCTTCTTATTTTGACCGGTGCGATATCTTCAGCTTTGGGTGGTTGTATAGCAATTTGGTATCAGACCAAGAAGGCTCGACAGATTAGGATGGAAGAGGTAAGGGGTGAGCAACAACTCGAAGCCTGCAAAAAAGCACTTTCTTTAATCGACCAAATACAAACTCTACTGATACAACGTACATCTGAAGATGTAATCAAATTTTTGTATGATAACGGTGAGTGGCTCTCTATGAATCAGATACTTTTACCTCCTACCCTCGTAGACAACTGGAGATCTATAAGGCTCAACATCCAAAACATGCAAATTTTAGAACAGGCGGTGAGGGAGAAACCAATTGGAGCAGAGCGGAGTAAGGTAATAAATGAGGCCGTCGAGATCGGGGAATATGTTCGGAAACTTGCAAAAGAAGCTGAAGATATACTCAGGAAGGAACTAAAACTACCAGAAGTGAAGATAAAAACACCTGAGAAACAATGAGTTTGCTTAAAAATATTAGAAGCCATGGAATGTTTTGGTCATTTGGTATTTGTAAATTTAGATTTGTTTAGGATTTAGAAATTAGAATTTAGAATTTATCCGATAGGACACATGAAGACACTCGTCACCGGAGCGGCAGGATTCATCGGCTCGCATTTATGTGAGCGACTTCTTGTAGAAGGCTGGACTGTGGTCGGAGTTGATAACTTCGATAACTTTTATGACCCTAAGATTAAAAGACTCAACATCGATAGCTGTCTTAAAAACAAGAATTTTAAACTTATCGAAGCCGATATTCGCGATAGCACAGCAATAAATAAAACAATTGGTAGTGACATTGAAATAATCGTTCATTTGGCCGCCAAAGCCGGGGTTCGGCCTTCTATTGCTCAGCCGGTGCTATATGCCGATGTCAACGTCAATGGAACAACGGTCTTACTCGAAGCAGCGAAAAAGCACAACGTCACTAAGTTTATCTTTGCCTCAAGCTCAAGTGTCTATGGCAACAATGAAAAGGTCCCGTTTTCAGAGGAAGACAATGTTGATTTTCCTATTTCACCGTATGCCGCGACCAAAAAGGCCGGTGAGCTTATCTGCCATACGTACCATCACCTTTACGGAATTCATATAACTTGTCTGCGCTACTTTACGGTTTATGGGCCGCGTCAAAGGCCGGATTTAGCCATTCACAAATTCGCTAAACTTATCGAGCAGACAAAGCCTATACCTGTCTATGGCAACGGCACTATGATGCGCGACTTTACGTACATTGATGATATAATTAACGGCACCTTAGCAGCGATAGAACAGTGTACCGGCTTTAATCTTTATAATCTCGGCTGCTCACATCCGATTTCGGTCAATGATTTAATTGCTGAAATCGAAAAGGCGCTCGGCAAAAAGGCAGTTAAGGAATATCTGCCTCCTCAGCCGGGTGATGTTGAACGAACTTACGCCGATGTCACCAAAGCTGCTAAAGATTTAGGTTATAATCCATCAACAACAATCCAAGAGGGCCTGGCAAAATTTGTAACCTGGCTGCGAAAACATTGACAAAACATCATATCGAAGAAAACATAACGCAGCTTCGGTATAGACCATTGAGATTATGGGGCTTGAGCTGTGTTGGTGTGAACCTGACGTGATCTTTACAGTTGCATTAGACCTTGAGGTGAGGAATATTCCGGTATGCAACTTCCGGTTTGGTGAATTTCTCTGGCTGTCGAAAAGTGTAATGATAGAATCTGTCAACTACGAATCTAAGGTTCATTAGCTCGACTAAGCCCTTTCGAGCTTGTTGAGATAGGCTCGTTTAAGTCAGGGCATACGTTTAAGGCCTTCCCAGCGGATATTCCATTTGCCATTGTCCGGAAAGCCGGGCCCCCCTTCTTGCTTTCGCAAAAAAGCAGGTGGGTTTGGACAGCCGTCCCAACCGGCGGCCATCATTGCAACTGCTGTGAGCAGGCCGCCGTTACCAGGCAGGTATAGTGGCAGTCGAGCCGACTGATAATTGTGGCCGTTTGCTAAGTACCTGTTTTTCTCCGCTTTGATGAACAGCGCATCTATCGCCTTTTCCGGCTCGCCCAATCGTGCAGCCGTCATTGCCAGCATTGGGTAATCCCATCCCCATGTGCTGGGCCAATCCCACTTCCGCATTACGTAGTCGAGGGTGCGTTTCATAGTGTTCGGATCGATAAGTGGCGTCTGCGGCACGAATCCCAGCGCAGCCACCATTGATGGATGGTCTTCTATAATCGTGTAAGGCGGTGTCTCGATGCCGGTGTAAACACCCCCGCGCACTGTCGGACGCGAAAGATTCTGAATTACCCGGTCCCAGTTGGGCTCGCGTTCCAAGCCGAGCCGTTGGCGCCATTTTTGTGCGGTCTCCAATCCCCAATACCAATAAGCCAGCTCAAAAGTCGGATTAAGATTTCGTGCCCGGTACCGTCCGTAGCTTTCCTGTGCCGGGATTAAAGCCGGCCCCAACACATAGCGTTGACTGTTTTCATCCCAGACTGGATACGATGCCATAAACTCGGCTGTCTCAAAGACAATCTGCCGATAACGTTCCAGGGTTTGCCTGTCCTTATGAGCACGGTAGCACAATTCAGCGTAGTAAATCGGATGCGGCTGCTGCCATATCAGGAACACTCCTACCGTGCTCGGACTGTCACGTCCGTCCGGCGATACCATCTTAGGCCAGCGAGCTCCAGGATAGCCCTGCAGCTGGGCGGTGGCTTTAGCCTTGGGCAGAATCGATTGATACCACGGCAGACTATGCTCCAGCAGCTCTAAGCGGTTCCATAGAGCGAAATGTACTGCGTGCCACCAGTGCATCTCCAAGTGGAATTTGCCAAACCAACTGTTACAAACAAGACCTGTCTCCTGTGGCGGAAGTGTCCCTGAGCACTGGATAGCTGTCAAATATTGTGAAAGCACGACCCTTCGTTCCAATTCAGACGCTCTTGGGTCGGTGCACTGCGAAAAATCTATTGCCCCCCCACTTTCCCAAAACTTCTGCCAGTGTTCTGCAGCAGCAGCCCTTACTGTTTCAAAATCAGGCAGTGGCTCGGAAATCACGTTCGGTGAAAAGGCAAAGACAAGCTCCAGGGGCCGCCCATCTGTTTGATATACCTCATATTCATGTTGAGATATAGCAAGAATTCCACCTCCGCCTTCGGGCGAACGAGCAACTCGTACATAGTAACAGACAGAATCGAGAATCCGAGTCAAATCAGCCTGTTGAGCAGTGATGCTCTGTCGTGTTGTGTGACGATCCGGATGATTCCAATTTGCTGCTTTGCCCCAATTATCATTGCCATAAGGGAACTTTATCTTAACTTGCAATCGGCCTTGCCCTAGCAGATTCGACTCGATGCGGACTGCAAGCAGGTCGATCTTTGGATGACAAACAGTCAGAACTTTCGCCGTCTGTCCATCTATCTCGAATTTGCTGTTGAGCAGACCCTTCCATAAGTCGAGTATTTGAGATGCATTAGATAAATCCTCAATTCTTGCAGATGAGCCATCATACTTAGTAATCCGCAGACCTATTTGTCCGAGGTGCAAACGATGTGGGTTGGCACGCAACCAAGATGCCGCAGGCGAGTATCCTTTAGAGTAACCTTTATCTGAAGCATACGGCACTTTGCGGCCAGCTACAACATACTCCTCCAGAATATCCGACAGCTTATAATTTTTTGTGTTCGGCGATGTATGCCAGCCCCATTGCGATTGCGTACCTAAAGGCATTCCTTGCTGATAATAGTCGGGAAATGTCTGTAGGCCCGTAATGTCGGCGGTGAAAGCAAACTCGCCGTTGCCGACACTGAGCGGTGTTAGTGGATCTGGTTTATCGAGGGTGACATTATGGCGTCTGACTAATGCGTAGCGATCTATCAATTGGACAGACGCCCCCGAATTGCCTGCCTCAATAAGCTCGCCTTCGAAGTGCCGGGGTTTTGCTCCAGCCGTTATGCAAAAACTAAGAATTGTAAGTGCTAAAGTAGTTACCATGAATGATAAACCGATAACAGGTCACTGACCATACACAATCAACATTGGCATGATAGATGATTAATCATTTCATTTCTTGAAAAAGGCTTTTAACTTGACCAAAAGTCAGTTTGGCTTCAGGAACAAACCGATCAGAAGCCATATATGCTAATAAGCTGTATCGAAGCTGCCGAGCTGTAACCCGGCGTTCCAAATCGGTATTTATATCGATAGAGCAGATTAGCATCTTTCCGGCACCGACTGCTGCCTCGAAAAGCAATCCAAGCTTGCGACAATTATTCCAGTCATCTATCGGCTGCAATATAGGCTTAATCTCTTTAGGTAATTTATCCATAACGAGCGGCTGACTGTTGTCAAGCAGGTCCTGCCACTGCCAGCTCGCATGAAAATCGGTGGGAAATTTAGCCAATGCGGGATGATTCGGATCACATAAAAATCCTATTGTATGAACTTTTTTTCTTGGGAAGGTAATTCGATTCCAAAAAATCGGCTGAAATGAGCCTAACGCATCGATGCCACGAGAGCGAGGGACTAACAGAAGCACCTTGGCTCCGGAATCTAATTTAGTCGTTATCTGTTCATCAAGACCCCTTGCAATATAAATATCGTTGGTATCAATGGAAGGCAGTGTCGCCGGATATACCCAAAAATCCCAGTCGTTTGCATAGGGTAAGCCAACAAGGTTAATTTCAAGATTCAGTCGAGCCGACTCTTTGATGTCACTTAAACTATATTCGATACTACCGACACGCGTCAAGCCGCCTGTCGGTACAGAAGGCACATTGAATATACCGGTTTTAATCTGACTACCATCGTCTTTAGTAATCTTCCAAGAAAGCTGGACATTAGATAAATCCTCGGCGCTATAGTTTGCCACATCGATGACGGCTTCAAAACTGCTGTCTCCTGTAAATATTCGTTTTTTCATTCGTGCTAATGGTACGACATCGTTACAGAACCGCCGGTACTGCTTTGCGGTAACATATCCTTTTGATTGCCACAAAGCATTTAGGACTCCCACCGGCGCTGTACCCTGGCCGGGGAAATCGTGCAAATCAAGCAATTGAAAGCCGGCAAAATTGGGAGTTCGCAAAGCCGTCTCTATCTCCTGTTTATAAAGTAGGGTTTGGAATTTCCCACCTGCCATAAGGAATTGTCGGGCAAGGTGATCCATTCCGGCTTTTTGCAGCTTGTCTCGGAAGATTTCGATATTTTTCGCCTTTAATACGCCGGTATAATATTTATCTTCATCCAAATCGGGATACACACACCATTGGCCGATTTCATGACCGACGACCGGTATTGGTCGAGCATTTACGTGCTCACGATAATCGTCAAACGTCTGAGGGGGCTGATCAAACTTCAATGTTTTCCAGCGCTGCAGCCGAACAGCGTGTTCTATTGAATATTGATTTTCTTTGATCTGAGGCCAGCCGGCACCGGCAACATAGAACCTTCGGTTATCTCTTTGCTTTAAGCTTTGCAGTAGCTGGCCGAGAAATTGCTCCCGATTCTTTCCGCTTGGCTCATTACTGGGTGAGAAAAAGCAGAATGACGGATGGTTACCGTAAGCCTTAATCATGCGGTCGATTTCTTCGTATATCCATTTATCGAGAGCTGTGCCGTCGCCGAAACCCGCCCAGCATGAGCCTTCCACCTGAAGATAGAAGCCGAGCTGGTCAGCCGCGGCAAATGCCGCTTCCGGCGGACACCACGAATGAAAGCGAAAATGGTTGAGTCCGTGAGCCTTCGCGATACCTATGATGTGCTTCCATTCATCAATGTCCGTCGGCGGATAACCATGCTGTGGAAAAATGCAACATTCCAGAGTGCCCCGCAGGAAAATCTTTCTGCCGTTGATGGTAAATTGTTTATCCTGAATACCCAGCTCTCTCATACCGAATTGAACGTCTTTAACAGATTTTACTCCCTCACCTTTCAGTAACAAAGTTAAACGATATAAAGTTGGCTGATATTCATCCCACAACAAACAGTTATCACCCATATCGTATTCAAAGGAGACACTTCCACTGTCTTTGTTCCACTCTATTGGGACAGCTTTCGCAGATACTTTATGCTGCTTGGCTGTATTGAAGCTTTCTGCGGAAACAGTTAGGATACCTTGTCCTGCCCGGCCGGTTGAATTACCTAATTGAACATCAACTTTCATACGTTTATTTACCACATCGCCCGCTGCCCCGACTTGCGTCGCCAGACGCAGGGGCATGGGAAAAACTTGTACATCATCGATCCAGATTTCCGAGTCGGCTTTAAGCAGGATTTTACCTGTGATTCCATTCCAGTTAGATTGTGTCTGGTCGGATATGCTATGGGCATCTTTTCCTACAGGAATCACATAACTGTTATCAACACATATTGTCAGGCTATGTGTGCTGCCGGGTTTTAGGAAATTCGTTAAATCATATTCATGTGATGTACCGAGACTGTCATACGAGCCAACATGTTTATCGTCCACCCAGACGCTTGTCTTCCAGTGTGGCCGCTCCAAATACAAAACGATGCGCTTATCCTGCCAGTCTTTGGGAATTGTAACTTGCCGTTGATACCACGCCTTGCCAACGTAATGTCTATCCGGCGTCAGCCAGAACGGACATTTGAAATCATCACCGTAAATATATTCTGCAAACCGTGGGTCGTCCAGCAGCTTCATGCCGATCCTGCTTGTCCACTTGGTTTTTGCGGAAGGCTTTTCGCCGTAGCCCTGTTCCTGTAATGAGCCGGGCAGTTTAATTGACTGGGCCGGCGTCTTGTCAAACCACCTTTCGCTTACGCCTGTATCGTTTTGCCGTAAGGCATCCTGTGGAGGATCCAACTGAAAAGCCCAACGGCCAGATAAATCTATTTGCAGTTCGGCCCTGAGCTTACTGCCGAAGGGTTGAGCCTGTGCGCAAACGACAAGTCCCAAAACAACAACCAACCTCACAAACATCCTTTTCATAGCGCATCTCCTGTTATATCAACGTTCTTTCGCAACAAAATTGCGTTGATTGTCTAAATCCCTTTAGTTGTTGTTTTAATTTTTACTGCCAAGGTAGTAGCTGGTCATAGGAACCTGCTCGTAGCCCATGGCCCTGAAAGCCACATCCAGCCGATATATGGGGTCCTGCATCAGACAAACACGACGATCTACGGCTGGGATGACGGTCGTGTAAATGCGCAATTCGCCGCCTACATAAGTGATGAATTCCTCCCGCCAGTCACCAAGTATGTCAGCCATTATTATAATTCTGCCCTCGATGCCGGATGTAAGGATCGAGCCTTTATACTTGACTATGGAGACCTTGTGTGACCAGAAACGACCGCCGCGGATTATCTCCCGCAGGCCGTCGGCATCCCACCATAGAAGGCCATCCAGAGACGGGATGTCACCTTCGATGGTTTCGCCCTTAGCGGTGAAGAAAAATCGCTCTGACCAGCATTCCATACCCGGATACGACGGATCGATGTCGCCGACGAGTGCTAAGCTGACCTCGTTGTCGATAATCTCCTCTCTGGTGCCAAAGATGAGATCGCCGGTGCGGGCATCCCACAGGCCAACCCCGTTTTGTGGATGGGGATCCTCGTAGCCGTACCACACCTCCAGGCCGGGACGCTGGGGATCGACATCCGTCACGTAGAATCGGTCTCCATGTCCGTATCCTGTGCTCCACATAATCCGTCCGTCGTTGTCGATTGCGATTGAGCCGTTCAGAATCTCGTCACAACCGTCACCGTCGATGTCGGCTACGTGTATGCCATGCTGGCCCTGTCCCTGATACCTCCAGCCAGACGTTTGATTGGACCAGCTCCAGGCCTTGACCAGTTCATTGTCTTTCAAGAACCATGCGTCGGCCTTCATAAGTCCATACGTACCGCGGAGCACCAGGATGCTTGGTGTCTTGCCGTCGAGATAGGCCACGCCCATTAAATGGCGGCTTGCGCGATTGCCGGTCGTATCTCCCCAGTCGCTAAGGTTGCCACGCGGAATCCAATCGACCCTGGCGATTTGCTCGCCGGTCTCGCCGTTCCAGACGGAACAGTACTCCGGCCCGGTAAGAACCCGTCCATCTTCGCGGCGATGATCCCCCTCGCTGGTCCTCAAAGCCACCTCAGCCTTACCGTCACCGTTGAAATCATAGACTACCATTGGCGAGTACCAGGTACCCAGCTCAATCGACCAGCCCAGGTCGTTGCGCCACAGAAACGTGCCGTCACTCTTGTAACCCTCCACTTTAAAAGTATTTGGACTTTTGCGCGCACGGCCCGGATCCACAATACCATCGGGGCGTTTGATAACAAAATCATATTCACCGTCGCCATCCAGATCGCCGATACCAATTTTGTGAATCCCACGACCTGAAATGTCGTCTCGCAGCGCCAATGAGATGTATTGTCGCTCCGGCGGGTTCGCCGAAAGTATGGCTCGGACAGAAGCCTCCTGCTCCTTACCATTCAGCACCGGCCTCACCCACCAAGTGTTTTCGCTATCCAGAGGCGGATTGGAATCCACAAAATCCGTGGTCTTCCGGACCGGTTCAGCGTTTAACTTTACAACTTCAGCATCGGCTGTTAAACGATAAACATTGAAGGTGATGCCTTCGGGATCGGTTTTGAGCAGACGCCAGCCTATGTACACCCTGCCCTGGCCCATCGGCACAGCCACAACACCACGGCCAAGTTTCTCATCAATACGCTGCTGTGCCCAGCCTAATGTAGGATTCTCCTCATATTCCGGATTGAGCGTATAAGCGCTGTAATTCGGTGCTATCGAAGCGTGTGAGATTGCTGTACACATAACAGTACAAATCAACAATGTGCTAAGGACATTTTCTCTAACCATGATTCATTAGCTCCTAATAGGAAAAAGACCCCCTGGGGGCCAAATATTTAGCCCCGCGTTTTACGCGGGGTCCGCAATTTATTTTGGAGTATCATCTTTGACAGGCTGTAATTGAATATATGTTGGTTTATCACGGTTGCAGACAAGCTTGCCCCTTAGGGGTTTAGCCTCTTTATATTCGAGCTCCACTACCTGAATCGAACTACGTGCTTGTTCATAGGGACTCTGCGGTCCACCATCGCGTCTGCTCGGGTGGGTAAAGTAAAAAAGAAACGCTCGGTCACCGCTAACTACCACGTCCGGGTGTCCACCTTTAACTTGATCATCCGGACCGGCGCCCGGTTGTTCCAGCAGGTTCTCCTGCTGTGGCGTCCAGTGCAACAGATCGTCGGAATGATATACACCCAACCCACGCCAGACATCCACGACCATCCAGTATTTTCCCTGCCATTGGAAGACCTTAGGCCCTTCACCGGGCCGATCGCCCAGAGCTTTGCCTTTGTCTGTCCATTGATACAAATCCGGGCTGTCGGCATAATAGATGGATTTGCCGTCACGTTCATTGTTGTACCATAGACGCCAAGTCCCATCCGGTAGTCGCAGCACGCATGCGTCTATCACCCGATCCGAGGATAGCTTCAGCACCGACTGCTTCGTCCACTTCAACAGATCCTGACTGGTCAGATGTACAATATCCCGTGGATGACGCCAGTCATTAAATATCCCTGGTACATGCGTTAGGTACATGTGATAGGTTCCGTTATGCTCGATCACCTCCGGAGCCCAGTAAGTGCACAGCATGCCTTGCGGCATTTGATTTGGCTCGCCCAAGTCGATGTCCGCGATCCCTCGATAGGTCCATGTCACCCCATAGTCCGACGACTCCGCAATTCCAATATGCGTGCCGTGCACCCAGGCCACACCCTGTTCCTTGGCCAAATTAGCTCGACGGTTGGTATAAAACATGAACCACTTCTTCTCCTGCTTATTCCAGCAAAGGACCGGATCAGCCGCACCATCGTGAATCGGGTCACGGAACAAAGGCTTGGGGGCCAGCTTGCCCCTTTGGGACTTACCCGGCCATGCCGGCTGATTAATAGTCGGTTCCGCACCAAGGCTAATTCCAGTGACAATAGCTGTCAGTAATAACGTCGATAAATAGATTATTCTCATGCGTGTATCATCATTTCCAAGCGGATTAAAGATTCTTCTGCTCAACGCTTTTGATTTGTATATCCGGCACCGGCTCACATCGATGGGTTTTAAAGTCCTTGACATTTTTCAATACAAATGTCGCGACATCCGGGGCGTGCTTGGCTTTTACATTGTTGAAATCTGCATCCTTTACATCGTCGAGAATAAATGCAGGCCGGAAATCCTCATTAATAAAACTTACTTCAACGTTATTTAGTTCAATTCCCTTTACATGACGGATAAAAAAGCCGTATGCTGGAATCTCGCCAAACATCCTCGGATCCGGGTATCCGGTCTCAAGCTCGGGGACCTCAACTTCAGCCTGCTCTTTCGGAGCACCGCCTGTAACCAATATCTTGATATTGCTCAGCTTCACGTCCTCGATGTTATGGCCTGGTATGCCCATGATGAGTGAGCCATAGTGTGGATCGGCGTTATACACAATAACGTTACTAATATTTACACGACGCAATTTGCCCACAGGCACGCCTTCCGGGCCGCGCATACGTCTGCCCAAACGCAGGAAAAACGGCGAATTGGTAATGTCACGCATAGTTATATTGGTTATAGTGACATCCTCAAGCAAACCTCCGTCCACCGTCTCAAGAGCAAATCCCCTACAGCGGTCGAACACGCAGTTGGAAATAGTAATATTCTTGAAGCCGCCATTGGACTCGGTGCCGAACTTTATGCGTCCGGTGACGCCGCCACGATCGAGCGACCACTGCTGAGCACTCTTAAAGGTGCCGTCCAAAAATGTGCCAAGGTCATATCCTGTAACCTGGCAGTTGGTTATCGTCACATTCTCCGTCGCTCTTGCATAACCCAGTGCATAAGAGCTCTTCAGGACAATTGCATCATCGTTTGGCGAATTGACGCTGCAATTGGAAATATGCACGTTGCGGCAGCAGTCGATGTTAATTCCATCACGGTTAGTATCAATCTTTATATTGTCAATCGTGAAATTATCGACCCCCGTCGGCAGTATGCAGAAATGGCCACACATATACATAGTTATATCTTTGATGATTATATTACGGCAGAGCTTAAGTGCTATCGCTTTATCACCTATGTTGCCGCCTTCCCGGCCATCAAGTCCGTGGCTAAGGCCTTTGCTGCCGTCAATCTTACCAGGACCAAGAATAGAAATATTTTCAAGATTCTCGCCCCATATCAGGCTGTTATGCCAGTGGCTATGTCCGAAGTCTTGGTATTTGTGTTCATCGCCCCATGGATTCGGCTCAGCCAAATCGTATCCAGCCTCGGCGTTAGGCTCAGCAGCTAATATCGTCGCTCCATGATCGAGGTAAAGCCCGACGTTGCTCTTTAAGTGGATTGAGAAACACAGGTACGTGCCTGCTGAAAAGTGCACCGTACCGCCTCCTGCTGCGTGCGCTGCTTCAATTGCCTTGTTGAGCGCTGGTGTATCGAGTGCCTTGCCATCACCCACGGCACCATATTCTTTAACGTCGAAAACCTTGGCATCAAGCTGAGTGACCATAAGAAATTGTGTGATAACCAAAAGAAAACAAATTATCAGGATCCGTTTTGCCATTATTTCTACTCCTTCTTAAAAAGTATTTAGCCCACCAATCCTTCGACTCCGCTCAGGACAGGTTTATTGGGGGGTTCTGAAGATTTTATTTTACCGTGACGTCCCAGACCTTTGAACGGCGAGATTCGCCGTCCGGCCCTCCGATATCAAGTACGACAACAAAGCTGCCGGGCCTTTTATATTCATGGATAGGATGCTGTTCGGTCGAGGCCGTACTGTCACCAAAGTCCCACTTCCAGGACGTTATATTACCGTAGGATAAATCCTTAAATGCTACTAAGCGGCGGTCCATATCCAATACGCGGAATGTCCACTGTGCCTCAATAGGTTTACGAAATTTCTTCTCAAGCGGCATCAATCGAAACGCGCACAAATGCGAGGCGTTGCCGTACATTTTGTGATTTCGCGAGAGATTCCAGAAGCCGTTATTGCTGCTACTGTTGACGTCATCGTAATCAATTACCGCCCAGCACAAGCCGATGATTTTGTTTTCCCACAATACTGATTCCACGGCACGGGCCGGGCCTTCGGGACCAGCATAATCAAAAAGCGTAATCCAAAACTCAAGCACGAGCCTGCCGGATTCGCCCGGCTTAAAGTCGTAGCTGCAAACTGCATTTGCAAAGGGCAGCTCCTTTATCCACGGCTGAACACCCCAGGCTAAGGTCCAGTCCTTACCATCAGCGGGCGTAAAGATATGATAGTTTTGTGCGTGGACGCCGTGGATAGCCCAGTTGGCTTCCTCGTCACTGATCCTATCATCAGCGGTTGCCGCAGCACCCACCTCTTTAGGTATCCACATTTCACGATGTCCCTTGTCAATCAGAGGACCACCTGAAGCGTCGGCATCCACCACCACTTCAAAGGTATCATTATGCAGACCGGCAAGGGAAAAGTCCCAATAGTTATCATAAGCCTCATAGAGGAAATACAATCGGTTCATTCCCTTGACCCAACCGACGCGCACTCGCACGTCCAGGTTATTCGGATCGGATTTCTTCCATTTGCCTTCGTCATCTACGAGCTGGTCGGTTCCGATGACATATTCGTCAGGCACCATGGCCCAGTCATCGGCTTGGCCATCTATCCGCGGTATCATGTTGGCAGGAAATTGAAAAACCTTAAATGTCACATCCTGTCGCTCAAGGGCTGCTGCTGGGTAACACACGAAAGCTGTAAGTATAATGATGATTATCTTTTTACATGTGAACATTTAGTCCTCCAGTGTGGTTTTACCGCTCACTTTGCACCGATAACGATAAATTTCGTTCCATAAGGCACTAACTCCAGCGTCAAGCTTGCGACACCATTTTCTGATGAAGCACCGGTCAGAGGCTTAATGTCTCCCGTTGCTGGATACCAGACTTTTACCCGACCGCTGCCGGAAAGGGTCGCCTTGCGAGTTTGTTTTTCTCGGCTTTCGTTGAAAAACATATAAAGCTCAGCATCTCGCCATCTTCGGTGCGTGTACTTTATTGCCGGGCAAGTTTGCTCCAGTATGACATCGGATTTAGGCAGCGATTTAATCACGCGGTCGGTCACTTGCCCGGACGGCTCTATTATCGCCCAATCGAGAGCCGGCGACCCGCTGACGTTGAGGAAAGTTTTCTCAACAACTATAGAAGGCGTCCGGCCAACAAAGATAACGCTGCCGCCTTTATCCGCAAAGGCCTGCAATTTATCCAAAGCCGCCTTGGATATCGCGGTCGCCGACGAGATAATCACAGCACGATACTTCTGGCCGCTGAGATTTTTGAGCTCATTTCCTTCGAGCTTTAACAGCGATCCTATTGACCGATCATCCACCACGTCGAAGTCACGCTGTTGTTCCAGCAACTGCTGCATAATAGTTAGGGCACAATCATTGGCCTGCTCGTCTCCCAGCCACATACTCATTGAAGGATGATAAAGCGCTATGGAAGCGGTAGGATGTCCCTGTGAAAGGATATAACAGGCTCTATTTAAATATCGAGCTACCTGTGGAAACTGCTCTGTTGCAAGCCAGCCACGCATACCACTTCGACCCTTGGACGAGGCCGGTACAAACATCACCTCGACCATGTTGATACCGCGGACGAGCTGATGGTTCAAAATCCACTTGGCCTGCTCGACATTCGGAGCAGGTTTATAAGCCGCAAAGCTTTCTGTGAATGCACGAGGTCTCGCGAAAAGGTGCGCCGCTGAAGAGGCATACTTCGGAAAGTCTGCTACTTTGTCCATCCAAATCTGACTCCAGATTGTGTCTATGCCGGGCATCTGGACGTGTCGCATGCACCTGAAAAAATCTCCCTCGGAGCGAACCAGGTCCAACATCTTATCTTCATGGTTGAGATGGACCAGGTACTGAAGATTATGTTCCGCGCACCATTTGGCCTGCACACCGAAGAAGTTCTCGCCGAACATGTCCGACCAGACGTCCCAGTAATCCGCCTTCGCCCGCCGTTGCTGCTCCGCCAAATCGCCACGCGTTAAAAATGAAGCTACGTATGGCCGGACGTCATATCCTTTTCGTTGCTGAAACTCTTGGAATATTTTATTCGTCCACGGAATGCCACGGATGCTGTAATCCGGCTCATCGCCTCTGAAACCCAGAACCGTCTTGCCAAACTCTTCACCAAAATACTTCTTGTATTGTTCATGGGTAAACTCAATAAACTGCTGAGTCGCCGCCGGGTCTAAGTAATCGCAAAGGGAATTGCTGGTATCCTTGCCGCGAGTGGGATTGTTGACGGCTCGCGTTGGTGAAGTGCGGAACTGGTGCTCGACAAGAAGCACCTGCCAATCGCCCTCTGGTGCCGTCCAGCTCAACTCACCGTTGCTTATATCGAGAACCTGACTGGTATTATCCTCTCTGTTTACCGCAACGACACTAACCGTTTCAGGCGAAAGTTTGCGCAAAATTTTCTCACCGGCAGCTACACTAAGACGCTCAGCAAGAACCAAGGCCTGCATCCGCAGGTCGGGCCGTTCCTTAGAAAATTTTCCTCCGGCAAAACCACTTGGATATTTGCCCTCATCGACCAGCCAAACTTTCATTCCACGGATGCGAGCCTGTTCGACCGCGACCTTCACCATCTCGAACCAGCCTGTAGTCAGATACTCCATATCATAGCCCGGCTCAAGCGTGACGGCCCTAACGCCATTTGCCTTAAACGTATCTAAATCACGAGTAATAACTTCTTCGGTAACGGGACCATCCCAGCCCCAGTAGAAAGTCATGCTGTATTCGGGCGGTGGCGTCTTAAAATTAGAAGCCACCTCCGCAACAGTTGGATTCGAGATTTGTGGCCAGGGTCTTTCCGCAGATAATACAGAATTGTGCCAGAGTATAACTAATACAAGAACCAAAAGTAGAATATTCAAATAGCTTCTCATGTCTTTGCTCCTATTTACTAACTGATTTCTTTTGACCAACTACACGATTTCATTTCACACTCATAATTTCGACCGTTGCTTCCTTAAGCCCCTCCGAACGCGCTTTCAGCCGTATCCTTCCAGGCTTATGAGTTGACTGCAAAATCGCAAGGCACAACCCGTTAAATGCTCTACGTTGGCCTGTCCTGAGCTGTGTCGAAGGATCGGCCTTAAATGAGTCATGGTCAACAGGATTTCCGTTATCAACGCCGATGAGACGTCCTTCACCTTCGATTTTAAAATGCACGAGCTTCTCAGCGTTGGGAACAACTATACCAGCGGTGTCAACAATCTCAACCATTATGTGGGCAACGTCCTGTTTGTCAGCGTTAACTGTGTCACAATCGACACTTAGCCGGATCGCGCAAGGCTCGCCTGCGGTTTGAACTTCCTTAACGCAGACCTCTTTGCCACCTTTTCTTCCGACTGCTTTCAGAACGCCCGGCTCATAGGGGACATCCCACGACAGGTGCAGGTCGGCGGTTGTACCATTCACCGGAGGGCTGGCGTATCGGTACCAGCTACCAGAATTGCCAGGCCGAGGAAATTCAAGACGTTTCTCGCCAAAGGATTTGCCGTTAAGAAATAGCTCGATAGCGTCACAGTTACTATAGCACAGAACTGGAATGACCTGTCCCTCTCTGCCGGGCCAGTTCCAATGCGGAAACAGATGTATCATCGGCTCATCTGTCCATTGGCTCTGGTAGAAGTAGAAGCTATCCTTAGGGAAACCACAAAGGTCGAGCACACCAGAGCTGGCATTTTTGCTGGGCCAACGTGACTCACCGAGGTAGTCGATGCCGGTCCACATAAAATCGCCGATGACATAGTCGCGTGTTGAAACAAACTTCCAAAGCTGCTCGGCGCGTATCATGCCTGTAGTATAGTTAGCTCTGACAACATTTGGATCTCTTCCCAGAGAGTAACCACCACGTCCGCCCCACACCGAGACGCCCTCGGTGCCGACAAACTTCCAATCCGGATGGGCATGACGGTCGAGGCTGTAGTACAATTCGCGACGTTCATGCCAGCGGTCAACGTAGTTATAGCCAACTATGTCGAGCAGCTCAAGAAACTCCGGCGTAGTTGAGCCACCGTCGGCGGCGATGTTGTCGCAACCCTGCGTAACCGGCCGCGTAGGATCCTCTCGGTGACATATATCAACGAGCTTTCGCAGCACTTCGTGACCGCCCTGGCGTGGTTGTTCCCTGACTTCGTTGCCTACGCTCCACATCACCACCGATGGGTGGTTGCGATCACGGTGGAGCATCGCTATCAAATCACGTTCCGACCACTCATCGAAATACTTATTATAGCCGTTGGTTATCTTACCTATCTGCCATTCATCGAAAGCTTCATCCATAACAAGGAATCCTATACGGTCGCACAGATCAAGAAATTCCGGCGCCGGAGGATTATGAGCAGTACGGATGGCATTGCAGCCCATTTTTTTGAGTATCCGCAGCCGACGTTCCCAGACACCAACCGGCACGGCTGCGCCGACGCAGCCGCCGTCGTGGTGCAGACACACCCCCTTCATCTTCACTTGTTTACCGTTGAGCAGGAATCCACGGTTGACATCATATTCTATCCTGCGAATCCCAAATACAGTATTAACCTCGTCCAGAGGCTTACCATCTCTGAGAACCACCGAGCGCAGCTTGTAAAGCATGGGCTTCTCTATCGACCAAAGGTTGGGTGAGTTGACCTGCATCTGTTGTTGAAGCTCGGTTTGCTCTCCGCCTTTCAGCTCAAAGTCTGATTCAACGCTGGTTATCTCTTTGCCATCGGCATCTATAATAATCGAGCGCAGTGTCAGCTTCACTAATGTTGTTTCCTCCTTTTCGACGCGCGTCCAGAAAGCCACGGTTGCTGACTCAGCACTAACTTGTGGAGTGGTAATATAAACTGCCCAATGGCCCACATGAGCTGACTCCGTAACAATTAGCCTAACGTGGCGATAAATGCCGGAGCCACTGTACCAGCGAGAGTTGGGCTGATTAGAATTATCAACGCGCACAGCAAGAATATTTTCCCCATCAACAAGGTAAGGCGTCAGGTCGTAATGAAAGCTTATGTAGCCGAAAGGTCGCTTGCCGAGGTATTGCCCATTTATCCAGACGGTGCTGTTTTCATAGACACCATCGAACTCAATCCAAACGCGACGGCTGTGTGCTAATTCCGACAGCTTGAAATGCTTGCGGTACCAGCCGACGCCGGTGGGGACATAGCCGCCTGCACCTCCGGTCGGGGCTTCACGTCGGAAACCTCCGGACTCAGGCTCGATGCTCCAGTCGTGTGGCAGGTCCAGCTCACGCCAACCACTATCATCGAAGGTAAACTGCTCAGCGCCTTGCACATCACCCAACTTGAGCTTCCAACCAAAACCCATTGGTATTATCCTCCGACCCGGCTCAGGACGGGCCTGGTGACTTTGTCCAGCCGCCAAATCCGAAGGACATGAACAAAATGCCATGATGATAAATATTAGACCGGTTAAAATGGGCTTGCTCATTTCAATTCACTCCCTTCTAATTTACACAAACCGACCATCTCATTTTGTAGGGTCTTCTGCCTCTGCTATCGTAGTGATGATGAGAAACAATCTTTATGTTTTACTGTGGTTTTACTGGGACTGACCACTGGTAAAACCCGCAAGTGCATATACCAGAGCTGCTTGCCAGTTGATGGCAATTTCATTGGTCTGGTAACTTCCCTCAATGTCCTGCCAGCCCGTCGCAGAATGTCCGCCTCCCACGAGATAGCCTGGCCATGGCTCTTTTATGCCGTCGGCGCCGCTGCGCCTATCATGCGGATTCATCGGCGGTTGATGTCCCAAGCCGGTGACATAGCTGCGGTTATAATAATTTCTTCCGAATATATGACTTACAGCATCCAAGGCTGCATTCACATATTTCGGATCCGGCGATATTTTGTTGGCTACCTGTAAATTCAACACCTGTCTGGCGACTGTGCCGTTGCAGCCCCAATAATATCTGCCGGCTAAGGGCCTGCCGTACACGTTCTTATTTCCTTTGGCAACGATGGCATCGGCAGTCGAAACTAAGTTCCGGCGTATATTCCCCAGCAGCTCGGAATTTCTTCCCTGCCTTTTAGAAAGGACATAAGTGAACATGCCGAGGTTTCTGACATTACCCCAATCCCAGTCCTCATCTACTTTGCCATCAGAGGACTGTGCTTCTCCTTGTTTTCTGTGAGTGAAAGCAGCTTTGGCTTTTTCCTCGAAGTCCCTGAGGTATTGAGCCTCACCCGTAGTCTGCCACATCTCAGCCGCTGCCCACAGACGGTCGTCGGTGTCGGAAGTTTGATAAGCGCCTGTTCTAAAGTCTCCCTGCTGGAACCTTTTATAATCCGGATTATTTTTTAAAAATGTATAACTATTCTTTGCCGCATCCAAACAGGTTCGTGCATATTCGGCATCGTAGGGCTTAAAGTATCTGGCTGCCATAGCCATCATAGCGACGAAATCAGCAGTAGCTGCAGAACTCCAATCGGTAAAGTATCTCTTCTCTAAATCCTTTTCCGGCATAATAAAACCCGAGAAGTTCAAACGCGTCAGCTTATGTGAGACTCTTCCTGAGCCGTCCGGATATTGCATTTTCAAGAGCCAGTCAATTTCCCACTTTAGCTCTTTTAAGAAATCCGGCCAGCCCGGTGCAGTATCTGGAATATTGAGTGAAACTTTGTTAAGTTTATCCTGGAAGTGGTCCCAGGCCATAAACATTGCTCCTACCGTGACACCGGCATTGACAGTATATTTGCCATAATCGCCCGCATCGTGCCAGCCGCCGGTACCATCTCGCCGCGACGTGTCGTCGATACCCATATAATCCTGATATGCGTCTTCAAGATGGCACGCGGCCTGCGAATAAGTTATATTATTATGTTTGCCTTCGACCGCTGTGCCACAACGCCACAGATAAAAGCCGCGCATCACCGTGTAAAAAGCAAAGTCATAGACTGTGTCACCGATTTCAAAGTCGATGGAACGACCCACATCCGGCACTTCAAGATAAAATTTGCCTTTATCAGTTACCTGGGAAAAATCAGCTATCCAGACCACCTGATTTACATCCTGTTGGGAAAACGGTCCTGTTACTGCAGCCGAATAAGCTGCCTGGCCGTCCGAGACTTTTTTCACGACGAAATCGGAACACTCGGCAATGACCGTAGCTTTCTTCTGCATTCCAGGAAGGAAACCTAAAGAATTCAAGCGAATATCCGAATCTGTACCCAAAGTACAATTTGCAGCAGACAGAAAAAAGATTGTAGTAACTAATAAACTAATTTTCATTTTTGCACCTGCCTTTCATAAAATGAAGATTTGATTTGGCCCTTTAATATAAGGCATAATCTTACCAGTAATGGTGCACTAATTCGCGGATGTTACTATCGTAGATGGCACGCACATCGCTCATCGTTTTCTTGGATAAGGCGGGTAGGTCTGCCGCTGCAAAATTCTCATCCGCCTGAGACGGCCGCTTGGCCCCCGGAATGGCACACGTCAGCGCATCAAACATCAAAATCCAGCGAAGGGCAAACTGTACCATAGTCATACCCGTCGGACAAAGCGCTTTTAATTTCTCAACCGCCTTTAGGCCAACCTCGTAATCAACGCCGGCGAAAGTCTCGCCTCTGTCAAATTGCTCGCCGTGCCGGTTAAACTGTCGATGGTCATCCGGCGCAAAGGTGCTGTCGGATTTTAATTTGCCCGTCAGCATACCCGATGCTAACGGTACGCGAGCTAATATACCCACTTTGCGTTTTTTGGCCTGCTCGAAGAATAGCTCTGCCGGTCTATGCCGGAACATGTTGAAAATAAGCTGCACACTCTGCACGTTCGGGAACTCAATCGCCTTAAGCGCCTCTTCCACTCTTTCGACACTCACGCCGTAATAGCGGATTTTTCCTGCCTTGACCATGTCATCGAGCACGCCAAAGACCTCCGGCCTATAGTAAACCTCAGTAGGCGGACAATGCAATTGAAGCAGGTCAATTGTGTCCGTATCGAGATTTTTGAGGCTTCGCTCGACAAAGGCTGTGAGGTTCTTGCGATTGTAACCATCTGCCGTATGCGGATTCAGCCGACGCCCTGCCTTTGTGGTAATGTGTATCTGCCCTTTATGCTCACGGCGTAATTGTGCCACCAGCCGTTCGCTGCGACCGTCACCATAGACATCGGCAGTGTCGAAGAAATTGACTCCAAGCTCAACTGCCCTATGTAACGCCGCCAAAGATTCAGAGTCCTCGACTTGACCCCACGCCCCTCCGATGGCCCATGCTCCGAAGCTAACCGCAGAGACCTTCCAGCCTGTACGTCCTAATTCTCGGTATTGCATTTATTTACCTCCTATTGAATTATCGTTCTATGTGAAATACCTCTTTCAATTCGACCGACTTTGGACTATTGTCCTCGTTTGAGGGCATCAGCGGACTCATATACCCCCACCACTTTTTGCAAATGTCGGTTTCTGCAACCTTATCCCATTTCTCCTTCGATTCAATCTCTGCGTAGGCAAAAAGCTCATTTGTTGTCGGTTCTAAGAATATCGAATAAGTAATGACTCCATGCTCTTTTAAGGTGTCCTCCAGCTCTTTCCATATAGGATTATGTCTTTTTTCGTATTCTTCCTCCATGCCCTTATTTACCGACATCTTAAATGCGATTCGCATAATTCACCCCTTTTTTTTGTGAACCCCCCAATAAACCTGTCCTGAGCGGAGTCGAAGGATTGGGGGGCTAAATACTTTGTTTAGCCGTCGCCGGTACGGCAACGTTTAACTACCGGCACTGCACAGTAACTTCCGCCGATTTCAAACCATCGCTTTCGGCAGTAACTTTCACCTGGCCGGGCTTTCCTTCAACAGTTCGCAGAATTAACATCGCCTTGCCGGAAAATAGTTTTCGATAACTTGCCTGAAAAGGCTCAAGCGAGAGGGGATTACCGTTGCCGACGCCGGCAATCTCAGCAGGACCATCTACTTTGAACTTAACCATATTTTCTGCCAGCGGACAAAGTGTCCCCTTCTCATCGAAAGCCTCAACTAAGATATAGCACAGGTCTTGGCCTGTGGCCTGAAGCTCTTTCCGGTCGGGTGTTAAACGAATCGCCGCCGGCTCGCCTGCTGTGCGCATAATCGCCTGGCCAATCTCTTTTCCGCCTTTATAAGCAACCGCTTTCAGCTCGCCCGGCTCATATATAACGTCATTCCAGCGCAAACGGTACTTATACGTTGCTGTATAATAGTCTGACTCTACCTTTTCCGGATAAACACCAAATTCTCGAATACTGGCCCATGTCTCTTGTTGCAGCTTGGTGAATTCAATCCGCAGGTATCTGGCATTGGCATCCACTTCGTGGAATATCTGAGTCGGGCCGCCCCACCGCGGATACCTGCTTGTATTCTTGGTTACGATAGTCTGCCAGGACGAAGCATCTGTTGAGGCTTTGATCCGGTAGCCATAGTTTTTTTCCTCTTTCTCAAAATCTATAGCAAGATACTTTATGGGCCTTACCTCACCTAAATCAACTTGCCACCATTGATTGGCGTCAGCGTTTGCCGCACACCAACGCGTGGTATTGTTGGCGTCGTTAGCATTGGCAGTGACATTATTTAGCTCGACGGAGCTGGCAGTGGCATATCTGCTATGTGCAAAATTGACCGGCTTTTCGGGCAGCACTCCTTTCGTTCGTCTGCCCAGTGATTTGCCATTGAGAAAGAGTTCCGTCGAATCGCCATTGGTATAGACAAAGACAGGGACATTTTGTCCGATTCTATTGGGCCAGTTCCAGTGTGGAAGGACGTGCACAGTGATCACATCCGGCCGCCAATAACTACGATATAGATAGAAGCGGTCCTTGGGTATGCCGCAAAGGTCAACAATGCCGAAATAAGAGCTTCGAGCTTCTTGCACAAAAGGCGTCGGCTCACCTAAATAATCAAAGCCCGTCCAGACGAATTCACCGGCCACGAAGCTGTCGTCCTCCATTAGTTTAAACTCGGTATCCGAAATATCCGACCATGCCGCAGCATTCAAATCATAAGAAGCCACCTGATGTTGTTTTTGTGAAAAATCTGTTTTCCTTTCAGGAAACGGCAACTCGTAGAATCCTCGTGTGCTCAAGGTCGAGGCCGACTCGCTATAGATTATGGTTTTGTCGGGATAGCTCTGTCTGTACCGAGCGTACCTACGCATGTAATTCCAGCCGGTAAAGTCCAGCGCATCAAGAATCGGCTCATCAACCGTGTTTGGAATATGACAGGCCATTCCCACAGGACGCGTCGGATCGTATTTACGCACGAAGTCACTCATAAATTTCACCCTTTCGCCTGACTTACCCTCCCTATCATAAGGCTGGTTTCCAATCTCGTTACCAATCGACCAGACGACAATACATGGGTGATTGCGGTCGCGCATTACGAAGTTGCGAATCTGCTTTTCGCCGTACTCTTCCAACGGCGGCTTACCCTTGATACGTCCAGCCTTATTATCCCACTTATCAAAGCACTCATCCCATACAACGAATCCCATCCGGTCGCACAAATCGAGCAGCTCCGGTGCCGGCGGATTGTGGCTGGTACGGATGGCATTGACGCCCATTTCACGCATTATTTCGAGCTGTCTTTCCATCGCACGAGTATAAAAGGCTGCTCCGAGCGGCCCATGGTCATGGTGCAGGTTCACGCCATAGAGCTGAACTCGGCGACCATTGAGATGAAATCCGTCGTCGGCTGTTAAACGAAATGTGCGGATGCCGAAGGTAGTGACATCCATATCCACTATTTTACCGTCCATTCGGACAATTGTCTTGGCAGTGTATAACTTCGGACTGGTGATGTCCCATCGCTGGGGATTCGTCACCTTCAACGACAGGTCGAACTCGCGCTTGCCCCTCAGAGACGAGCTGCTCGCTGGCACAGTATCGCCCTTTCCGCCCATCGCTGCTACTTGACCGTCCGGCCCCAACAGCACGACATCTACAGTAGCCTTCGATTCTTTGTCAAGGTGGTTTTCCACGGTTGAGCGCACTCGAACCGAGGCTTCCGTGTCACTTACATCCGGCGTAGTGACAAACGTTGCCCAATGCGCCACGTGAACCGGCTCGCAGATGGTCTCTGTCACCTTGCGGTATAACCCCGCGCCGGGATACCATCGAGTGCCGTGCCGGCGTGTATCCACACGAACCGCAATCATATTATCTTCGCCGAGCTTAACGTATGGCGTGGCATCCACACGGAACGACATATATCCGTAGTCCCACTCGCCGGCTAATTGGCCGTTAACATAAACCTTTGGAAACGCCATCACACCATCAAAATCAAAATACACCCGTTTACCTTCGTCAGCCTTATCAAGCGTGAATGTCTTTCGATACCAGCCGAGTCCTCTCCAGGGAAGCTTGCCGGCGTAGCCGTTTTCTTCTGCGTTGAACGGACCTGCAATTGCCCAATCGTGCGGCAGCCGGACCGCTTGCCAAGCCGAGTCGTCAAATTCCAGCGCTTCGGCTCCCTGGTGACTTCCTTTGGCGAACTTCCAGCCTCGATTGAAGCTTATTACCCGTCGTGCCATGAGGTCCGAGTTTTGCTGCATTGATGGCTCTTCTGTTTGAGCACCAGCCATCGACGCAAGGTTGCATCCAAACGCAAGCATTATCATCGCTGCTACAATTGCTACAATTATAGAGCTTGTTTGGGTGTTCATTGTGTTCTCTCCTTTTTTTATCAGCCGCGAAAATATGTAGAGTGCGCTATGCACACATCAAATGCCAAAAACCTCAATTTTTATTGAGCGTTTCTGCGTATTATTGCCTTACCCTGCTCGACTTCGATGGAGAGGCCGGAAAGATCAACATCCTCAACATTCTCAAGAGTAAAACCCTTCTGGGCCTTAATCTTACAATTTTCAAACGTCACGTTCCGAATAGGACTATCCTTCAGCCCGTGCATGTCGCCAACGGATTTAACTGTGCCGGAGACGTTTATAATCTTGACGTTGCGCACAACCGGCAATGGGTCTGAAGGCGGTTTAATGGGTGGCCTCATCCGCCATTCCATATTAAACTCAAATGCCTTGCGAGTGTCCTGAAGCACAATGTCCCGATAGGTAATATTTTCGACCACGCCACCACGGCTGGGCTGAGATTTAAAGCGAATCGGGGCCCAATTGTCTGCTTCCACAACGCAATCACGTACCTCCACATTGCGAATGCCGCCGGACATTTCACTTCCCATCGAAACGCCGCCGTGGCCATAACGGAACCGACACTTCTCGACTATGATGTCCTCGGCAGGCCGATTCACACGCCGGCCGTCCTCGTCCTTGCCCGATTTAATAGCAATACAATCGTCATTCACATCAATGTCACAGCTTATTATCAATACATTCTTGCTGGAATCCACATCGATACCGTCGGAACTGATAATATTGTGCTCGGCTCGGATGGTGAGGTTCTTCACGACCACATTCTCGGAGTAGAGAATAAACAAACACCAGCAGGCCTGATTCTTAAATGATAATCCGGATACAAGGACATCTTTACAATTTTGGATGGCAATCAAACGTGGCCGACCGATACGCAATTTACGGCTGCCTCTTGGAAAACGTTCCATCCACTGATCGCCTGAGCCGTCAATCTGACCTGGGCCGGTCAAGTTCACATCCTTCATATTGAAGAAGTTGACTAAAGCTGCTGTCCAGATTCGTTCCTCACCTTCCCAGCGTGTATCGATCTGCGGATAGTCGTTCGGCTCGACCGTGCCTTTGAGGATGCTTTCTTTTTCCAGAAGCAAATCCACACCCTGCTTAAAAAAGATTGAGCCTGTAAGAAATGTTCCCTTGCCCACGACGAGCACACCGCCGCCGTCGGAGGCGCACTTGTCGATGGCCGTTTGGATGGCCTTGGTATTTACTGTTTGGCCATCGCCGAGTGCCCCATAGTCGGTGATTACGTAACGCTTTGCCGGCTTTAGCTGCTCATTAGCAGCTATCCCGATGCCAGTATTCAATAACAAAATCCCCAAAATAATAATGTACTTGTTTCGTATCATAAACTGCTCCTTTTTCCTACTACCTGATACTCTGATAATCTGATACCCTACAGCCAGATTTACTGATTACCTGATACCCTAATTATCGTCCACTCGCTTACGCTCGTGGCTCTGATTTGAAGTAATCTTAGCTTTATGATTCCAGTTGGATCGGCCAGTTAGCTGATTCAGTGCGTGCGCTCTTTAAATATTGCTCGATCCGTGCAACTACTTCAGGATGCTTGTCGGCTATATTATGTTGTTCTGCCAAATCCTGCGACAGGTCAAATAAAAGTAGCGGTTCATCCCGCTCGAGTCGAATAGCCTTGAAATTACGCCAGCGAACTGCCTGCTGAAAACCTTTTTCAAAGTATTCCCAGTACAGAAACCTGTCAGGCAAATCTTGTTTTTGACCGAGCAGGACAGGCACAATACTTGCACCATCAATGTTTTCGGGTGGCTTTACACCGGTCAGTTCTGCTGCGGTCGGAAGGAAATCTGCAAAGTACCAAGCGAGGTCGCTTGTTTTTCCCACAGACACTTTGCCGGGCCAGCGAACAATCATAGGAATACGTATCCCGCCTTCGTACAAATCCCGCTTGTAGCCCTGAAGCAGCCCATTCGAGTTGAAGAAATCCGCGACCTCCGTGAGCTGTTGCGTAGGCTCGCTACGCGGCCCATTGTCGGAACAGAAAAAGACTATCGTCCTTCTATCGATATTCAATTCAATAAGCTTCCGCATTAATTTCCCAATGTTTTGGTCTAATCGATGTACCATCGCGGCGTATGTCTTGATATAGTTAGGCCAGTCCTCATTAACGTATGGCCCCAGTTCGGGAACCTCGAGCGGGCTGTGCGGATTGTTATAAGCCAGATAGAGAAAAAATGAACGATCTTCATTGTTCTTTAGGAACTTGATCGCGTCATCGGTACATATATCTGTAGAGTAGTAGCTGCGTCCGTTATTCTCATTTCCCGGCACATCGAACAATTCCCGGTTGCGATAGCGTTTGACAGGGTAGTAACCGCTCGTTGCCCCTGTCCGAACCAACCACCCATAAAATTCGTCAAAGCCGCGGTCCAACGGCCCGGCGTCCGGCGTATAGGCCCCCAAATGCCATTTGCCGACCAGACAGGTCCGGTAGCCGGCTTTTTGAAGAACGTGGCCGATTGTCCGGTCTTCTTCGGTCAGGTACATTCGTCGGACTTTTCGCTTGCCCTTGTATCCGACCGAGCCTCCAACTCTGCACATATTGCCGCGAATACGCGTGTGACCTGTGTGTTGGCCGGTCATTAGAACACTACGCGAAGGTGCACAGATGGTCGAGCCGGAGTAGCATTGAGTGAAACGCACGCCTTCGCCTGCAAGCCTGTCAATGTTGGGCGTTTGGATTTTTTTCTGTCCGTAACATCCGAGGTCTGCATAGCCCATATCATCAGCCATGATAAAAATAATATTCGGCTTATTACCAGAGGCATTAGCCGTTCCAGCTTGAAATGGAAATGTTACTGTCGCTGCGCCAACGGCCATCTTCTTAAGGAAACTGCGCCTGTTTATATTACAGTCCATAGTTATAGAGCCTCCATTACCAAAAAAACTTGATGTGATGAAAGCAGCTTGAAACAATCGCAATTGTCATGATAGTTAGTGACCTTAGCTATCGTTTGTAAAGTTTGGTCACTACATAGTGAGCTTCTGTTCAGACTCCGTCCTCGTGGGTGACATGATGGCTCATCGCATAAGCGATAATATCAGTCCTTGCGGGGACACCTTCCAACTTCAACTTTGCATATACAGCCTATAGCCGAAACGCGGAGGAAAAACCGGCGCTCAAAGGGATATTGTTGTCGGAAATGCCGGAAATGGCAAGAGAATATCAAATATCAAAACGAAATTTGCGAGATTACCATTGTAGGTGGCTTGCGCCACGTATTAGCTCAAAGTACTAAAAATAAAGCTGATGTTGCAGGAGGCTACTGCTCGGTTGTTATATACCCCAATATGTTTGGATTAAGCTCAGTGGCCTTGGTGAGGTCACGAATTGACTGCATGTTTCGGCCTAATTTACCATAAGCAATTCCTCTATTGTAATATGACATAGCATCTTTGGGATTAATCTCAATAGCCTTAGAAAAATCGGAAACAGCTTGAGTTTCCTGCTCTAAGTCGCAGAAGACAATTCCTCGGTTATAATATGCGTTGGCATCTGTTGGGTTAAGCTGGATAGTTTGGGTGAAATCAGAAATGGCTTTTATAAATTGACCTGATTTTACATAGATGCGACCTCGGCTGTTATATGCCTGGAAAAATTCTGGATTGAGTTCAATAGCCTTACTATAGTCTGGAATTGCATTCTTGTATCGACCCAGATGCTCATACGCCCTGCCTCGGCTGTAATACACCTCAGCGAATTTGGGATAGAGTTCAATAGTTTTGCTGTACTCGGCAATAGCTTTAATATACTTGCCCGAGCGGCAGTGTATATTTGCCCGATTATAATATATGCTTGCAATTAGGCCGTCGTTGTCTAATATTTGAATTCTTCTATAAATTCCCAAAGGATTATCTTTATCTTCGAGTTCCCAGTAATTGCTAACCTTGATAAATTCCTTCTCTATTGCAAATGGTTGACTCATCGGAAAATTTGGAAGAAAAGCTATGTCTATCACCATTGTTTTACTGTCAGATAATTGTACCATACAGGCTATGTGACCTGACTCTGCTAATTGACCGGTTACAAGCTTGATCACACCTATTGGCACATTTATAGGCTTAATTAACAATCCGATAGAATTTCCTAATATATAAACTAACTGCGAATAACCCAGGCATTGGGTTTGTCTGTATTTGATGACATCGGCCAGATCAAAGAACTGGCCATTTACCTTAATCTCATTAGTTATTCTCTCACTAAGCAGCTTGACCATGTTCTCCTTTACCTTAGCAAGCTGGCCTTCAGAAATTCTACCTCTTTCGGTATCTTCTTTTGCCTGGTCAAGTATCTTTTTCCAGCTAACAAGAACGGATTTTCCTTTTTCATCTTTCCAGCTAATGACCATTTTGGCGAAATCTTCGGCCACCTTATCAGAATATTCTAATCCCTTGACCAGATGCTTAATCTGCTCAGATAAGGTTCCAATTTCAGACGAAACAAACGTAGAAGCTGCAACAGGTTTATTGAGAACAGCACTATATATAGACTGTATGTCACCAACAAAAATACCAATAAGCAGAGCTATAATAACAGCCGGAACTATGAGCTTCTTAAATGTGCTCAGCCCATAACTATATTGATGTGTGATAAAATCACCCATTTGAAAGCCTCCGGTCTCGCTTTCTATCCACCCCGTAATACTACGAAGCAGACTCTCATAATCATTGTATCATATTATTGTATAGATAAAAATCGAATCAATACTATTTTTACGAATTTGTTTTCCACTTTATTGAGGTTGCTGTTGGTATTGACTTTGCGCACAAAAAAAAAAATTTTTTAACAAGTTTTGCACGTTGCAAGTCCTCATTGTGGAAAAGTAGTGGATTGGATTTCCAATTATGATTCATTATCCATAGCAGTAGAAACACTTACTTATTACCAGAAGTATTAATACAAAGTGATTATTCAACCCGGCACAGTTTTAGATTATATGGCTGAATGCCCTGTGCTTCCGGATAGACAATTGACAATTAATAATTAATATTGTAGCGTATTGTAAAATCGGTATTGCTTTGCGAAGTCAATAATGTTGTTATCTCCGCCCTGCATCAAAGCCTGCTCCTGACAGGCTCAAGATTGCGGGATAAACTCTGGCGGGGACAATTATCAGTTGAGACGCCCGGGTGGCGGAATTGGCAGACGCGCCAGCTTGAGGGGCTGGTGCCCTTAGGGGCGTGCTGGTTCGAATCCAGTCCCGGGCAGTGGCTGAAATGAACCTTTTTGTTCTTTTCAGAAATTCCCTCCATGCAGGCATGGAGGCTAAATAAGGTGATTATGCCAAAGACAATTGGTTATATGCTGACCTGGACAACCTATGGTAGCTGGTTGCAGTGAGACGAGCGCGGTTACGTAAAAGACGGCCAAACACTTCGCGGTGATAAGAAACTCATTTGTCTTTGCGAAAAGTTTCAAAAAGGACAACAGGTCAAACTTAGACACAATGAGAAAGATATTGTCTGCCGGGCAATAGTAAATGAAGCAGAACGTATCGGCTATATTATCGAAGCCTTAGCTGTTTGCAGTAATCATATTCATCTCGTGGCACGTTATTTTCCAGAGCCGATAGGGCAGATAGTCAGCAGATTTAAGAATGTCACCACATCAGCCCTTAAAAAGCACGACCGAGCTGGTCGAGTTTGGACACGAGGATTTGATAAAAGGTTTTGTTTTAAACAGGAGGATTTAGTCCGACGAATACAATACGTCAAAAACCACAATGACTAACCTCAACTATTTAACCCCGAAGCCTGCTTCGGGGGTGTTTTCTTCGGGGGCGTTTTATACCGTTGGCCTTCTTTCATATTTAGCCCTGCCGCCTGCGGCAGGGGATATCATCCCCATTCCGGGACCCCAAACTATGCTACACTAATGCCAATCTGAAATGTTATTTATCCTGTCACAAGTTGGCATGAAAGTCTGGCATTCAGCCCCTGACTTAAAGCCATGACCGAGGATTTTTTATTTTGCCCTCACGTTTTCGATTTTCATCTTGAAGAATCTTGCAACTCTGTGTAAACCATCATGGATACATCCTATCGGGTTACGGCCATGGATTTTCTGTGGATTCAAAGCAGATTCTGTTCATATGCGGAAGAAGAAATTAAGACACTTTTATCTCGAAAAGCATATAAATAATAGTTGTGTCAAAAAGACCTAAGATTAAACAATAAGACATTGAGCAGTTACTAACTTAATTGCTAAAGAAGCCAGCATCACAACTTGATGTTCGTGCAATGTAGCATACTACGTTTTTCACAGTCTTTTTATGAATGAGATCTTAGCAGAGTAGTCCGCCAATGAACGACGGATGGAGTAAACAACGTGTTAATTGCATTTATTCTTTGTTTATTAATTCATTTATTTCATTAAGATGTAGTTTGAAATGCCGTGGGAAATCAACGACCATGGCTTTGAGTGATATTTCTTCATTTAAAGCAGATATCCAAACATTGTCCAACTTTTCAGTATTTATATTCTGAATCATGTGGACAATGTGCATATTGGTATATTTCCATAATTGAACCAAGTTTTTCCATTCCTCCTGCTGATAGTTCTGAATGGCAATCCACCTGTCATTATTCCCAAGATTCGCATAGTCCGGAAAGATCAAGGGACTTTGCTGGTATTGCAAGTGAATTATTCGATGCGTGTTATTAGAGGCGGAATCCACCATGTGTCCTACAATTTGCTTGATGGTGCGATTTTGACTGTTTCGTCGTTCAGTAATAACATCATTGCCAAGAGCTAATAGTTTTGGTTCCCATTCTTCAGTTAGGGATAATAACTCTTGGCTGATTAATTCAAATTCATTCATAATTGCACCTTCCAGATTGCACTTAAAAATGTGTTACCATTAATGTATAAACGCACTTTGTATTATTTACAAGCAAGGAAATTTATTTTGTGATAAAAGAAAAATATTTCTACCTCGTTCATGTGGCCCACCGAAAATAACCTTTGATATCTTTTAAGGCGAAGCTTGCTCCACCCTACGCCTGATAGACGCTGCCTCCTACCCGCTATATGCAATACGCATCACGCATCATGCTTCACAATAATCGTGGCGGACAAGTCGTGTCCAATTCAATGAACATTCACCTTCCATGATCCATTGCTCTTAAAAAATACGACTGTCCCCCTGGACAACTTTAATCATATCGTTGAAGGATAAATATAAAAACAATACCTAAGATACTTAGGTATTGTACCGACACCAATCCATCAAAAAAGTCAACACATTTAATTTCCGTGTTCTATATAATACCTAAGATACTTAGGTATTCTTTGAAAATCTGTCAGTAATACCAATTGTATTTAATAAGTGCGCTTCGGCTTGTCATTGCGAGCGCAGCGAAGCAATCTCAATTCTTATCCCAGAGATTGCCACAGCCATCTCCGATGGCCTCGCAATGACCTAAAGAGCGCAACAACTAAGCACAATTAGTATAAAATACCAAAACACGAATCTGGTAGTTGATTATCAATGAAATTGTGGCAGGCCCTTCGAGAGCTGTTTCAGTTGCCGTATGGTCAATCCGATGCCAAGCATTAGAAAGATTGCGTATGAGATACCTTGACCTATTGTGAAAATAGTTGGCCAGTGTGCGAACTTCACCAGGATGGCTATGAAAGAAGTGCCTGCCGGGATGGCGAAGATTAGTGTCAGTAGGCCGGCAATTACTCCTTTCTCATTTGGCAGCCAGAGCGCAGCGAAAAAGAAAAGCAGTCCTGGAAATAGCAGCCCAATTCCATAACTCCTAAAGAAAAGTAAGCAGCCCTCGGCTGCATTTGTCGCAGTCAGATAGCCTCCTGCAACTAGGAGAAAAACAGGTGCTAAAATCCCGACTCCTATGCAAACCAATCCCATTCGTTTCATTTGGTTCTTCACAGCTTTACCTCCTTTATGCCCTTATGAGCTTATATGTGCGAATCATCACACTTCGTAGCGAAGCTAACTTTGAAGAGTAGCACATTGCACTCTACCTAACTGCATAATGCGATGGTCATGAGCTGCGAGGTACAAGTGTTCAGATTGTTATCTTTTCAGATATGGCAATCCTTGGCAAAGCACTGTAAGTGGAATGATACTTTTAGGTTTAACTTTAAATTTTCCGGATTCTTCTGCTATCTTTTTTAAAAGTTTTCTTGCGTCATTTGTATTCTTAACAAGGACTGCAAGAGGAGTGGTGGGCATTTTGAAGTTTCCCTTACAGCGCCACTCGCGTTCATGAATCCAGCTAATCCACCGGTTTCTAACAACTTCAAATTTAACTACTCGCCAGCGTTCGCTCACAGGGATACGAAGCCTTCTCATTTCCTCATCTGATAAATATAGAACGGGTCGACACCCATTTTTGAAAGCTAATTTTTTTGTTATTATCACACCAAATGGCTCGTATCTTGGATGTTTCGGATTGGCATTTTTATTATCCAAAACGCATTTGAGGGAATTTAAAGGAATATCCATAAAACAGACAGCTCTATTGGATCCTTTGATAAAACCTTTTTTTGTGCTACTTCCCCAAATCTCACCGCTCTGCAAAATCGAAATAAGATTATCAAATGCTGTATAACCATCTTCTGCTTGGGTATTTTTTGTAAGATGCGTTATGTAAGGTGAAAGATCAGGACGCACATCAAAAGGAAGATCTTCATATTCTGCCATCGTCATTCCCTATTAAAGATAACATAATAATCTCCAACGCGTTTCAGACCGTTCTAATCAAAGGTGCGAATCATCGCACACTAACTAACTAAAATCTATGACACCTGCATTCAAAGATATAAAATAGATAAGTATCATAGATATGTTACTAATCTTTAGATTTAGCCTTCATTTGGATTATTCTATCCTGGTGAACCTGTAGTTTAAGATGCCAAAGTCTAAACCCTTTTATTGCAAGAGCCAAACCCGACAGGAAACCAAAAATACCAAAGAACATCTCTATAGTTATTATTCGTGAAAGATATATGTGCTCCTTGCATTTTGTCTCATGCTGTATAATGGTGACTTGCTGTTTGCGGATTTCTTCTTTAAATTCACGGTTTTTTTCTTTAAGTTCACGGTTTTTTTCTTTAAGTTCACGGTTTTTTTCTTCAAGTTTATGCTGTTCTTCTTCAAGTTTAAGTTTACTCTGGATATCTCTATCTAATTCCTTTTGGATGTCTTCTTTTTTCTTTTTGATAGTTATTTTCTTATCTGACTCTACTGATGGTATTTTTGAATCCAACGATACTGTAGTTTCTGGGGGCATTGTTTCTATTAATTCATCAATTTGTTTATTTAAGTCAATAGATTGACCTTCCAGGTTACTGGTTTGTTGCGCAAGGCCAACGATTTTTTGCCATAGGTTGCTGATTTGTGGTGTTAAGGTGTCGAGTTGTTGCATTAATTCATTAGCATCCTTGGATTGCCACTCAAGCTGAATGCCGCATATTTTTATGTCACCGCTCAAATGTAGGGCATCCAAGTATAATCTGTGCGCATGATAGAATGGAATCAAAGATAAAACAAGGATTACAACACCGGATAAAGCCATGAATTTGTAAAGATTGTCTGTGGGAATTTCAGGAAATTCCATTTTTTTCTCCTGTTATCTTCAAACCCATTCTCAGTCTAACTATACAATTTTAAGCACTAGCACTAACGCTTCGACTGTATGGGAGAGTCCTAATTTAATGAGGTCGATGCTTCATCCGCATAGTTGTTGCTCGGAATTATACCAAACTTCCATGTGGAAAAAAATCAAAAATTAAAATGCAAAAATCAAAATGACAAATAAAAATTCAAAAATGACTTTTTACACTTTGCAATGTAATTTTGATATTTGATTTTTGATATTTAATCTTGTTTCGGATTTCTCCGCAGGACACCTTATGGTGGTGCTTAGGATTTCGAATTTAGCAGGCACGGCTGAATGAATAACGGAACTTTTCACTATTTATCATTCCTTTTCATTGTTTTTTGCCGTAAGGCATCCTTTGGGCTGTATTCTGTGTTCTGGATGCGGTATTCTATCAGTATGAGTATCTTTAAGTTAAGCACGGAATTTAGCCCTGCGGGTGATCAGCCTCAAGCCATAAGCCGGCTCGCTATTCAGTTTTGGATCAACCACCTTGCAAATTCATTATAAGATGGCCATGCTTTATTAAAGTTGTCCCCATCAATTTCTATGCGTTCAACTTGGCTAAATAATTCTCTAAGAAGCTGTTCGCGCTCGTAATCACAAAATTGAGAATGTTTCCAATGCACATATTGGCCCTTCTTACAACTCGGTGATTTAGTCACTATTCTCTTTAACTTCCCCTCGGACCAGAGAAAAATAATATGATCTGACTTATTTCGAAAATGGAAATGTATATGACCTGAAGTGCGTTTCGTCTTTTTGAAAAGTATGGCACTCAACTTCTCTACTAAGTAACCAGGGTCAAGGTACCCTTGCAATGTTTCATTATTGATGTCAAGAACTCTGTTATTTTGCTTAGCTCTCTCAATCTCTATCTTAAAGGTCATCGATAGGAACCGCTTGATATAGCGAAGAAAACGCATCTTAGTATAACCCCCATTACGATGGTTGCAAAACCCCATTTAATCTGACGACCATTCGAGCTTATTTATTATATATTTTACAAGTTGCACGTAAAGCTGATTTTTAGGCTTAATATCATTTTTTTTCATCCCTGCAAATCCCCCATACCAAAGCCCACCCTTTTCCTGCTGAGCGTGAAGGCTTTACGACAAATTAGTCCATTCGCACACGCTATCCGATTTTGAGGAAAATTGTGCCGATCATACAAAAAGCTGATAACTCCTCATGCCTTAATTCGGTCCTGCAGGGTTCCTACGTTAACGAAAGGCCACAAGCTCATAGGACCGTGCTAAAATCAAGCTACTTTCTGTTGAGTTTTGCTTCATCTGAGTGTAAAATAGTTAGCTTGGAGGCTAACGGATGGCAACATTTAAGCTAAACAATGAATTTAGCCCGGCGGGCGACCAGCCTAAGGCTATAGAACGGCTGGCGGAAGGTCTGCGCTCGGTCAAGAAATACCAAACATTAATGGGTGTTACCGGCAGCGGCAAGACCTTCACGATGGCTAACGTCATCGCTCAGTTCGACCTGCCGGCTCTTGTTATATCTCACAATAAAACATTAGCTGCTCAGCTTTATGAGGAATTCAATGAGCTTTTTCCGGAAAATGCGGTCGAATATTTCGTCAGCTACTACGATTACTATCAGCCGGAAGCTTACATCCCGCAGCGAGACATTTACATAGAAAAGGACGCCTCGAAAAACGCCGACCTTGACCGGCTTCGGCTTTCGGCCACAACCAGCCTTTCGACAAGAAGCGATTGTATTATTATCGCATCCGTTTCGTGCATCTTCGGATTAGGCTCACCTGAGGATTATAAAGCCAGTGTCGTAGCTGTCGTAGCTGGCGACAGTATAAATAGAAACGACCTGCTTGGCAGATTGGCAGACATCCAGTACTCCAGAAACGATATTGATTTTCAGCGAGGTAAATTCAGAGTTCGCGGTGATGTAGTGGAGGTATATCCCTCATACGAATCATTCGCGATACGCATCGAGCTTTTCGGCGATGAGGTGGAACAGATAAGCTATATCAATCCTGTTTCCGGGGAGACTCTGTCTGTCGAGCAGCAAGTCTTTATCTATCCTGCTGAGCACTACGTTATGCCCGGCGACAGGATTACATCCGCGGTAGATAGTATAAAGGCTGAGCTAAAAGAGCGATTAGCCGAACTGCGAGGTCAGGGTAAGCTACTCGAAGCTCAAAGACTTGAGGCTCGAACGAAGTATGATATCGAAATGATACAGGAGGTCGGCTATTGCAGTGGGATCGAGAACTACGCCAGGCATCTATCGGGCCTGCCTGCTGGAGCAAGGCCCTATACGTTGATTGACTATTTCCCAAAAGATTTCCTTTTGTTCATAGACGAGTCCCATGCTACCGTTCCGCAGATACGGGCGATGTGGGCAGGTGACAGAAGCAGAAAAGAAGTTTTGGTTGAGCACGGCTTTAGACTGCCGAGTGCGCTGGATAACAGGCCGTTGCGCTTCGAAGAGTTTCAGGAAAACTGGTCGCATGTAATTTTTGTTTCTGCTACGCCTGGGCCTTTTGAGCTGGAAAAATGTGACCACGAGGTGGTCGAGCAAGTAATAAGACCTACCGGCCTTTTGGACCCGAAAATCTTTGTGCATCCAGCCGGCAACCAGATTCCACACCTTTTGGGCGAGATAGAAAAACGTGTTCAAGCTAAGGAGCGAATGCTTGTTACAACCCTGACCAAACGAATGGCTGAAAATCTTTCAGGCTACATCGCAAAGAAGGGTTTTAAGTGCCGGTATCTGCACAGCGAGATTGACACTCTTGAAAGAGTGGAGATACTACGTGACCTTCGCAACGGCGAATTTGACGTTCTTGTGGGTATAAATCTGCTGCGGGAGGGCCTGGATTTGCCGGAAGTTTCAGCCGTTGCAATCCTCGACGCCGACAAGGAAGGATTCCTGCGAAGCCAGATTTCTTTGATTCAAACTATCGGCAGAACCGCACGAAACATCAATGCTACCGTCTTTTTGTACGCGGATGTAATTACCAAATCAATGCAAAAAGCTATTGACGAAACAAACAGACGCCGTAAAATTCAGATGGAATATAATAAGAAACACAATATTACGCCGGAAACAATCAAAAAGGAGATCCGCAGGAGCTTAACCGAGCGGATAAAAGCAAGGCATACCGCCCGTGAAGCTGTAAGTTTTGCCGACAACGAATACGATAAGGTCGAGCTGGTCGGTCAGATTGAGAGAGAGATGCTTGAGGCGGCGCAGGCCCTTGATTTTGAACGGGCAGCCTTTTTGCGGGACCAGTTGCGAGAGTTGAAAGAACTGCCGGAGCTGGTTATAGCCGGTTCAAAAAGAAAGAAACGAGACTTCTTAGTAACAAAGAAACAGCGAAGAAAAGGAAATTAATTTTAGCCGTCACCCCTGCGGTGACGGTTCATTGATAGAGTGAGAATAATCCAACGATAATTTTATATATGACAAAGACGGGAAGAAGATGACAAAACTTAACATTGCACAAGTTCGGCCGATTATTCAAATGGCCATTGACGAAGACCTCGGCCAGGGTGACACTACCAGCGAGCTTCTGTTCAGAGCTGATACCATTGATAAAGCAAGTATGATTTCACGAGAAGAAATAATCGTGTGTGGAATGCTGGTGGTAAAAGAAATCCTCAGCATTTATGACAAAAAGCTCAAGCTAAATGTTTACGTAGATGACGGCCAGGCTGCCCACATCGGCCGCAAAATCGCCACCATCGAAGGGCCTTTGCGTTCTATGCTCAGCGCCGAGCGGGTAACACTGAATTTCCTACAGAGACTCAGCGGAATAGCTACCACCACGCGCAAGTATGTCCGCGCCATTCAGGGTACAAAGGCAAAAATTTTCGATACCAGAAAGACGCTGCCCGGCTGGAGAATCCTCGAAAAGTACGCAGTTCGATGTGGCGGCGGACATAATCACCGACTGGGATTGTACGACGGCATATTGATTAAAGATAACCATATCGCACAATTAGGCAGACACTTCCAGCCGAAACTCAGGAAGATAATCTGTGAAGCCAAGAAGGTGAAAGGCGTCAAATTCGTTGCCGTTGAGGTTGACCACGTAGATGACCAGCTCAACTATGTGCTTGAAATTCCAGGCATTGACATAGTGCTTCTCGATAATATGGGCCAGTGGCAGTTAAAACACGCTGTCGAGATGCGAAATGAGATGTGCGGCAGAGACAAAAAGCCTCTGCTCGAAGCCTCCGGCAATATTACGCTAACAAATGTCTCAGCTATAGCTCAGTGCGGTGTTGAAAGAATCGCTGTCGGTGCAATTACTCACTCAGCAGCAGCCGTCGATATCGGCCTCGATAGGTACTAACAGACATGCCAACCGACCTGCTGGATCCAGACAAAATAAAAGCAAATCTGAAGACTAAGCGCATCGGCAGAAAAATCCTCGTCTTCGACTCTACGTCGAGCACGAACGATATTACAGCCGAATATGCAAAAAACAAAGACAACGACGGCCTCGTAATTTTCGCTGAACAGCAGTCCGCAGGCAGAGGCAGAGCAGGCTGTAAATGGCACAGCAGCCGAGCGGACAGCATTTTGTGCTCAATAGTCTTTATAGAGAGTGCTCTAAAAGCTGAATTACTTTCACTTGCCTGCGCGGTAGCTGTTGCCGATGCGCTCGGAAAAGTTGGCATCAGCGAAGCAAAAATCAAATGGCCGAATGATATACTACTGACCGGCAAAAAAGTGGCCGGCATCCTGCTCGAATCAAAGACGACCAATACCAATAACGCTTACATCATCGGTGTAGGGATTAACTGCCACCAAACGAGAGATTCTTTTCCTTCTGAGCTGCAATCAACTGCAACGAGTATCGATATAGAGAGTCAAACAATTTGTGACCGTATTTTGCTGGCCAAGAGACTTCTGACCTCCATAGATAGCTGGCTCGATATGGCAGAGAAAAATAGTAAGGATGTCACGGACAGATGGCGCGAATTAAGTATCCAATTAGGCCATAGAATAACGTTGTCCTACAACGGCAGGAAATTTGCCGGCAATTGTATTGGAATCGACCTCCAAAAAGGCTTAATTCTACAGTTGGACACCGGCGGCGTAAGAATGTTCGACGCCGCCCACACTACTATTGTCAAACAATAGTGGCTTTTGTTAGCGTACTGCTCTGTTGAAAACATCTATAAAATGTCATTGCGAGGCCCGAAGGGCCGTGGCAATCTCTTGCCTGGTGGGCAGAAAAAGTTATCGTTTCCGCCGTTAGGCGTCCTGTGGAGTTTGAGATTGTGGCGCAAGCCATCCCGGCGACTTCGCTTCCGTCTTCGCCAAGGCTACGACGGACAAGTCGCTCGCAATGACGTATCCACGTCTAATGTTTTCAACAGGGCATCAGCGCACTTCGAAAGAGATTCTTCAATTCGATTTGATAAAAAACCAAGCTCATGGTTTCATTTTACGCACAATTCTGTTATATTAATGACTTTTACAAACGCTTATTATGCGATACGAAATACGAGGTAAATCATGGCAGGAAAATTTGACGTAGTAGTAATCGGAGCTGGTCCTGGCGGGGCAAGAGCTGCCCGAAGATGCGCACAAAGAGGAGCTTCGGTAGCGTTAGTAGAAAAAGAATTTATCGGCGGAATCTGTCTAAACTGGGGGTGCATTCCGTCAAAAGTCTTGCTCGCCTCGGCGCATACATTACTCTCGGCTAAATGCGCAGCAGAAATCGGAATTGACATCGTTTCAGCCACTCCAAACTGGCCTAAAATTCAGCAAAGAAAAGACGCCATCGTAGCGGGCTTTCGCAAAGCGATGACGGCTACTGCTAAGGCCCATAAGATCAAGGTGATTACCGGCTGGGCAGTAGTAACTAAACCAAATCAAATTAAAGTCGAGTCTGACGGTCAATCTATTGAAATAGAAGCCGAAAGAATAATTCTCGCTACCGGCTCAGAACCTGTTGAGCTTGCAAATATACCTTTCGACAGCCAAACGGTTATCAGCAGCAAGGAAGCCCTGTCACTGCCGCAAATACCCAAATCGATGGTAATCATAGGCGGTGGCATAATCGGCTGCGAAATGGCCTGTGTATATGCCGCAATGGGTACGAAGGTATCTATCGTGGAGGCGCTTTCGAGACTTCTTCCTATGGAGGATGAATGGGTGGGCCGGCTGATTGAACGTGAGTTCAAGAAACTCAGCATCGATTCTACAACAGGCGTGAAAGTCACCTCGGTTGATATAACAGCTACGCCGACAAAAGTAGTTCTTGAGAACGGCCAGGCGATTGAAGCAGAAAAAGTGTTGGTTTCTGTAGGCCGAAAGCCTACTGTCGACAAAAAAATAGTCGAAGCTCTCAATTTGAAGATGAAAGGTCCTGCAATTGTTGTTAATGAAAAAATGGAAACCAATGTCCCCGGGGTCTATGCTATAGGTGATGTGATAGGTACAACCTTTCTGGCGCATGGCGCTACTACCGAGGCAGAAGTCGCCGCAGCAAACGCCGCCGGCAGCAACCGAAAGATGACCGACTATGGCCTTATCCCCAGAGTCATCTTTACCTTTCCCGAAGTTACATCAGTCGGCAAATCAGAAGATACCTGCAAAGCCGAAGGGCTCGATATCTCGGTAGGTAAGGGTTTTTTCAAAGGAAACGGCCGAAGTGTTGCACACAATAATACAGTGGGGCAAATACGGGTTATTCGTGATAATTCTACAAACAGGATTGTCGGAATCACCATGGTAGGCAGTATAGCGACGGAATTCGCTGCTTTCGCCGCTACGCTTATAGGCCTAAGCCCTGAAAAACTTGGACAGATAACATATCCACATCCGACAATCAGTGAAACGATTGAGGATGCAGTCATGGACACCTTTGGGCCATTTTAACCCACAGGGTAAACCCCCAAGGTAAACTTGGGGGCTAAACATTGAATTTGTTGTGTGACTCGACATATCTAATTCGTTTCTCCAGGTCTTACTTCGTGAAACAGAAACGCTTATCGAAACCTCTCGTCCACACTCTACCAATAAAACCGCTCGCCTGTAGCGCAAGCCTCGCTGCATTTTTATAGTGGCTTACAACAGTCTCTATGGATTCTGAGATATACAAGAATAACATCACCGAGAATAATCATCCATCTACAACGCGTTTAGCCCCCAGGTTTATCCTGGGGGTCAAATTATTTGTAAAAAATACTACGCAATGTTAAAATGAAAATCGTGTCACAGAACCTTGAACAAAACAAAAACGATTTTTTACAGGTTATTGATTGCGGCCTTGCCGATTACAGAGAGGTTCTGCAAACTCAGCACGAATTACGCGATAAAAGACGCGAAGGAAAAATATCCAATACCATTTTAATAGTTGAGCACCCCACTGTTATCACCCTTGGTGCACGTCAAAACGCCAACAAACTGCTGTACAATAAAGAAGATTTAGCACAGCGGCATATCGACGTAGTTGATATTCGCAGAGGCGGCGGGGCAACCGCACATAATCCTGGCCAGTTAGTCTTTTATCCGATTATCAATCTGCAAGAGCTCGGCCTGGGAATAACCGAATACATCAGAAAACTGGAAACAATAGGTATAGAGCTACTGCAGCAATTGGGCGTTCACAGCCAGAGACGAAAAGGTTTTCCAGGCCTATGGGTGGGGGAGAAAAAAATCGCTTCTATCGGCGTACGCGTATCGAAATTAGTAACTTACCACGGCATGGCTATAAACATCCAAAACGATTTAAGCATTTTCGATTTATTTATTCCATGTGGCCTTGATGGTGTAGAAATAACATCGGTATTAAAAGAGACCGGTAAATATAATTCGATTAGTGAGCTAAAACAAAGCCTGAGCAAACTACTTAAAAAACATTTCTCTAAGGTGTCCCAGGATTCAGAAGACGAAAGACAGGATACAAAAGACAGAAGTCCGTCCTCAGCTCTCCATCATCCGTTCTCCGACCGGAAGCTGCCGCCTTGGTTACGCAGACCCTTACCGGCCAGCCGGACTTATAAAAAAGTTGAAAACATATTAACCTCACTGAACATAGAGACAATATGCAACAATGCAAATTGTCCCAATCGAGGCCAGTGCTGGTCAAGAGGAACTGTGACGGTCTTAATTCTGGGCAATATCTGCACGCGAAACTGTAAGTTCTGTTCGGTAGCTACCGGCAGACCTGCTCCGCCGGATCCGTCTGAACCGCTGCGCCTCGCGGAGATGGCAAAGCAAATGCAGTTGAAATATTTAGTAATTACCAGCGTCGATCGCGATGATTTGCCGGACGGCGGCGCCGGCCATTTTCGCAGCTGCATTAATACGATAAGGCAGCTCTGTCACAATATGAATCCCGTTAGACATTTACAAAACGATAATAATATGGCCGGAAGAGAGAAGATTTCTAACGGAGTAAATATGTCTAACGGGATAAAATTTGAAATACTAACTCCCGACTTCCGCAATTATCAAGAAGAGGCCGTAGAGATATTACGTGACGCCCTGCCATTTGTATTTGCTCACAATGTTGAGACTGTACCTTCTCTTTATCCGGTTGCCAGAGCAGGCGGAAACTATCAGCGCTCTCTGAACCTGCTTAAGATAGCCAAACAAAACCTCGCCGGCGTCCAGACCAAATCTTCAATTATGCTTGGCTTGGGAGAAACAGATGCCGAAGCCGAGCAAGTCTTGGAGGATTTGCGCAATGTGGGCTGTGATAGGATCACGATTGGTCAATATTTGAAACCATCAAAAAATGCGCTGGAAGTGGTTGAATATATAACTCCTGCAAAATTCAATTTCTGGAGGCAAAAAGCAATTGATTTAGGATTTTCCTGGATTATCTCTTCTCCATTTGCACGCAGCTCATACTTTGCAGAAAAAGAGCACACTTTGTAGTCTCATTCCGGCAGCAATCGACAGTTATTTATCGGACACCAGCTCTATAATAAATATTCCTTGTGTTGCCAAATCAATTAATTTGTCATAAGCTAAAATGGGATTATAATTTTATTAGAAAAGCCCACATAATACCAGTTGTACTCAATTACATTGCTTTTGCTGGATTATCTGATGTGGTTCATGGCTCTGCTGAGCCAATAAATATTGAATCCACAAGCTGGCTCAAATATATGATACACAGGGACTAATCACAATTGATATTATATATACTTTACAATTTGAAATTAGATTCTTGATACACTATGCTAAATTTGAGCCTCATAATACCTAAGACAGTTAAGTATTATATCTACCTTACAATTTGATGTTGGATTCTTGATACACGATGTTAAATTTGAAATTCATAATACCTAAGATAGTTAGGTATTGCTTAAAGATAAATCAGGATGAGGCGCAAGGATTAATTACAATTGCTATTAGCAGTTTCTGCTAAAAGAAACTGCTAATATATGCAGATATATATCTATATATTGGTATAATACCAATTGTACATAATTTCAGCGTTTTTTTACTGGATTTTCTGATGTGGTTCACGGTGCTTCTGAGGCAATAACTATAAAGTCTGCCTTCTGCCTTAAGTATATGTGGAACAAGGATTAATTACAATTGGTATAGGTGAGGTTTTTCGGGGGCGGAAAAATGAACCTCACAGGCAAATTAACCTGTCGGAGGCATCAGGGTATAACACTTATCATATCTATGATATTTGTGGTTATGTTCACCGCCCTGCTTGCCGGCATGGCAGTGATGTCCGGCACGAACATACAAATAGCCGCAAATCAGCACAAAGCTAATTGCGCAAGGGCATGCGCCGAATCAGGACATCAGATTATTCGCCTTTGGTTAAATAGTGTCTCAGTACCAGGCACCACTGCGCAAGAGCTAATGTTTAGTAGGATTGCAAATTCTCTTCAAACGGTTGCCAATGATGTTTCTAACATTAATTTGTACAGCGATAGCTCAAGCATAACCGTTCCGAGCATTACACTCGATTCGGGTACGGAACAAAATTTTTCCGCTGTGATTACACAGGTTGCCCCCGAGACGTTACAAGTGGATGTTACCGGTGTTTATAGCCCGATCAGCAAAACCATAAGTGGCAATTACAAATTAGCCGAGAGAGCAAATACGGTTTTTGACTACGCTGTTGCAACCAAAGGACCTTTATCATTAACAGGTAATGTAGAGCTTGAAGGTGTTAACGTTTCTGTTGAATCAAATGTCTATATTGAAAGTGAAAATTCAAATTTAGCGTTGTCGATAACAGGCAACTCACAAATAGCAGGCAATGTAAGCATCGTCAATCCGATAGCCTGTGTTTATTTGCAAGGTGCAAAGGCCGGCATCGGAGGCGAAACAGGTCAGGATGCGATAGATAACCACGTTTCATTTGGCGTTGCGACGAGTAAATTCCCTGAGCCTAATCCGACGTACTTTGAGAATTATGTTACAAATGTGATTGATCCTAATACCGATACTGCTACAAATGCAACGTATGAAAACGTAAGAATTCTGGCTGGTACAAATCCCAATTTTACAGGTCAGGTCACGTTGAATGGCGTCGTCTTTATTGAGGCACCCAGCGTAGTGACATTTACCGGAGGTACAATAATAACAGGTATCATCGTCGGCGACGGCGATTTGAATGATAACTCCGGAGCTAATCAGATTAATTTTTCCGGTAATGTCATCAGCTTCCCTGTTACCGACCTTCCCGACGAGGAGCAATTCTCCCAGCTTCGTAATGAAACCGGCACCTTCCTTATCGCTCCCGGATTTAGTGCATCTTTTGGTGGAAACTTCAATACTATGAATGGTACGATAGCCGCCAATGGGATCCAATTTTATGGAAACGCAGGTGGAACAATCAGTGGTTCCATCTTAAATTACTCCGATGCCGAGGCGGAAATCACAGGAAACAGTGATCTTTACTTCAATCGTTCCGGCACAATCCATGTGCCTGCCGGCTTTGTGCCGGAGATAATATTACAATACGACCCATCCTCCTATTCAGAAATCACGCTTTAACCGGGGTGAGTTGATTAGTGAATTAGAGGACCTACGATTCCATAAGGCGTGATAACTAATTCACTAATCCGCTAATCTACCAATTCACTTTGTCTTTTTGGTGAATATTTCTTATATTTTAGTTAGCATGTAGAAGTTTTAAGCTATAGGTGTATAAATCTTTAAATCGCTTCTAAATGGGGCTTTTCCAGCAGCGAGAATGAAGCTCACCAAAGGAATAATTCGCCACAAGCGTCGAGGTGCTGCGCTTATCATATCCATGATTTTTGTGCTGATATTCTCAGCCTTGGCTGTCAGCATGGCAGCTATATCGGGTACGAATATGCAGCTTGCATCGAATCAATGTAAGGTCAACTCAGCTTTATCGGCTGCTCTGTCCGGCCTGGATTGTGGTAAGTACATCGTTAGTACGGTGATTTTGGATGAAACCGGATTTAATTTCGTTTCAGATGCCGAGGCAGATCAGGTTTGGAGCGATTTATGTCAATATCTTCAGAACGTCGGTCTTGACGGACAAACGGTCGGCTCATCGAGCCGTTTTACAGACTCTCTGGGCAGCGGCGACCAGGTCATTATTCCACCAATAAATTTTGGCAGTTCAAACGTGGACTTTTCCATAAGGTTTTATCGTTACGATGATGATTGTCGTACAATGAAATTACAGGCTATAGGAAGTGATGTCGAAGTGACTAAAAAGATAACGATGGATATGGAAGTTACAAAAGACAGGCAGGTCTTAAACTACGCCATTTCCAGCAGAGGCCGAATGTGGCTGACCGGCGACACTACCATTCATGGCGATGTCTTTAGCTCGTGGAACCGCCCTGAGATTCCGCCTTACAATATGACCAGTGACTCAAGGGTGGAAGGTACCATCAATACCGTTCTGACTCTGGACCAGATTCAAGCTCATGATTATCAACTGGAAACACTCGATGAAAATGGAAATCCTATGTTTGATGAGGAGGGAAACCGTATTTACAGCCCTGAAGACGAAATACAGGCGTACCATGAGGGCATAAACTATGGACAGCCGTACGAGGACATACCCGGTATGGACATCAGTGATTATGATACCGACAGCTATAATTCCAGCCTTACCGATATACCGTCATGTCCAAGCGGCCAAAGGGAGGTGGAGTACTTCCCCCACGCTGCCGGCAATTACAATCTGCCGTCATCATGGTCGAGCTTAAAGCTTAATCGTCATGTCTATGAGAACCAGACCCTTAGCGATGTGCACCTTCCGGATAACCGAAATGCTTTGTTTAGAAACTGCACCTTTGAAGGCATACTGTATATTGATTGCTATAAAAGCGGCAGCTACCACTACAACAATGTTCGCTTTGAGAACTGCACATTCAACGGAGTTGTCGTAACCGATGTGCCACAAGTACTCAAGTGGAGGCAAAATTCCCTATACTTCACCGGTGAGGCAACCTTTAACAATACCTCAGGCATACAGGAAGCCACCATTCTTGCTCCGCATTTTAATGTAAACCTGGGCAACACTAATCCGGAGACGAGCGATAACAATGTGCTAACCGGAGCCATAGTTGGAGGGATTGTTGATGTGCGGGGCAACGCACAAATCTATGGAACGATTATATCCATGTGTGACACGACACAATGGAGCAGCGGATATGTAACTAACATTGGCGCTACCCTTGAGGACGGAGGTTCTGAAACGACCGAGTTAGGCGATATAGGCGTTATCGCTATCACGCCCGAAGAAGATAAAATGCTGCCGAGCGGGATAATGAGCCCTATAGTCATTAAGCCTTTACAGAATACTTATTGTGAAAATTTGTGAGGTTACTTAGGTTTTTCCGATGTAAGCAAGAAAAAAGTTCAGCCGTTTTTGAAAGGTCAATAAAATGAAAAGACCGCTTGTAAATATTTTAATTCTCGTATTGTTTTTAGTGGGACTGCTAATGGTCGGTGGGCCTATTAGCCGATCGGCTCAGAATCCTATGGATAAAATTGCTAACTGCTTAACGGAAGAGCCTAACGAGCCTGAGCCTGAATTTGTTTTGAATGATGGTCAAATTATTTTTCTAAGCGAGCAAACCGACGGACAGGCCGA
>Ga0307433_1000114_pt1 | contig 69074 bp, 61 predicted proteins | sample SalMarWE160210MG_FD_202166 | JGI IMG/M metagenome (GOLD analysis project Ga0307433, IMG submission 202166) | Salt marsh sediment microbial communities from the Plum Island Ecosystem LTER, Massachusetts, United States - WE1603-210 | ecosystem: Environmental > Aquatic > Marine > Intertidal zone >...
CTGGCGATGGCGAACCTTCCAATACCGAAATGGTCGTGCTGTAAAACAATGGTATTTTTGGGCTAAAAGCAGCGTTCGTCTGGGAAAATCCCAGTTTTGAGCAAATTATGCTTGACAAACCGGATGGGGGGGGGGTAGAATTAGTATTTGTATAAGTCTGTAGGTCTGCTATGCAGATTTATAAAAAAAGAAGAGGAGTGGTGAGAGAGCTTGTTTGATTTCTCGCCAAGTTTTCCCCCTGTAAGAAAATTTCCGAAAAACGAAAGATGATTTTTTAGGAGAAAACAAAAATGAGAAGAATAACTGTAGGTTTAGTAAGCGTAGTATTGATATTGGGGCTAGTTGGAACTGCCGGGGCGTTCAGTGGCTCAGGTTCAGGAACAGTAAGCGACCCTTACATAATTACAAATGTGGATGAACTTCAGGAAATGCAGAGCGGGTTATGGGCCTGGTACGAGTTGGGCAGTGACATTGATGCTTCTGATACTGTCAATTGGCATGACGGGGACGGTTTTGTTCCGGTTGGAGACAGCTCTTTTCCGTTTTCAGGTCATCTTGATGGCAACGGCTTCACAATATCCGGATTGTATATAGACCGATCTACTACTAATTATGTTGGTCTGTTTGGAGAGATAGACGAAGCTACAGTCAAAAACGTCTGCTTGGCAAATGTTGATATAGAAGGAGGATCCTATACCGGCGGTCTGGTTAGTCGCAGCTACGATAGCATTGTAGGTTATTGCGACTGTGCAGGAAGTATAGTTGGGACTGAGAATGTCGGCGGGCTGGTTGGTTACAGCCGCGATAGCATTGTAGGTTATTGCGACTCTGCGGCAAGTGTAGTTGGGACTAAGAATGTCGGCGGTCTGGTTGGTTACGACGATTATGGAGAGATAGCTTATTGCGACTCTGCGGCAAGTGTAGTTGGGACTGAGAATGTCGGCGGTCTGGTTGGTGAGGCCTGGTCTAATTGCGAGATAGCTTATTGCCACTCTGCGGCAAGTGTAGTTGGGACTGGGAATGTCGGCGGTCTGGTTGGCTATAATTTTGACGCTGACATAACGGATTGTCATTCTGCCGCAAATGTAACCGGGAATAAGGATGTCGGCGGGCTGGTTGGTTACAATTATGGAGAGATAGCTTATTGCCACTCTGCGGCAAGTGTAGTTGGGACTGAGAATGTCGGCGGTCTGGTTGGTTACAATCATTATTATTATGGAGAGATAGCTTATTGCCACTCTGCGGCAAGTGTAGATGGAGAAAGTTCTATCGGCGGGCTGGTTGGTTACAACAGCAGTACTATAACTGAATCCTTTTCGTCTGCAACTGTGATTGGCAGCGTTGACGCTGCTGGTAGTTTGGTGGGTTATAACAATCCCAATTCTTATGTAGATAATTGCTTTGCTACAGGCAGTGTGAGCGGATGGAATCTCGTAGGCGGTCTGATTGGTCACAATAGCAGTGGCGGTACTATAACTGATTCTTATTCCGCAGCAATTGTCAGTGGGACTAGTAATGTTGGTGGTTTCGTCGGCTATAATACGGGTACTTGTAACCAGTGTTTCTGGGATATAGAGACCTCAGGACAGCCCTTAAGTGCTTGCGGAACAGGAAAATCAACTGAAGAGATGAAAACTGAAGTCACTTTTGATGCTGCAGGTTGGAATTTCGTTACTGTCTGGAATATTCAAAGCTGGACATATCCTTGCTTAAAGGAGGTTGGTCCAATCGGCGATTTGAACCATGACTGCCATGTTGATTTCCAAGACTTTGCTCTAATGGCTTCGCATTGGCTTGAGTCCACCCCCGGAATATGATTGACATTAGTAGTTTAAAAAGACAGGGCTGTGAGCATAATGCTTACAGCCCACTTTTTATTCCTTGCCAGCAAGCTTCAAACTACAATGCAGTTTCAGGGGTTTATGACACTCGCAGTTCGGATTTTCTCCAGAGTTTCCATTACCGATACAAGTTGTTCTCTCTTTTTTACTTAAACAGTCCTTCTCGTATCGAAATCCCTGTTCCAATTGGGTCGGGATAATGTGTGAAATTGCTGAAAAACTCTCATTTTTTGCTCATTTTTCGCCTCGTGGTTAACGCCCCTCATGATTTCTCCAATACCTCTTTTTGCATAAACAGAAACGACCCTGCAAATTCACTTTTGAAAGGTATTTAATTCCTACATTCAGTATGATATACTCTTGAACATTAGATATTGTACGTGGGGCTTGCCCCGACAATTGCCGCTCCAGGCAACTATAAACAGGAAATACTAGTTAGGATTATCTGATGCCATTCAAAACATTTGGCCTTTCCGACCCGCTGGTGCAGGGTATTCTTGCTGCCGGCTACACCGCTCCCACCGAAGTTCAGTCACAGGCGATTCCTGCCGCAACTGCCGGCAGGGATATTATCGGTTGCGCACAGACCGGCACGGGCAAAACCGCCGCTTTTGTCCTGCCCATTTTGAACCGGCTCAGCCACGAGCACCCGCCCAAAAGACGAGTTATCCGCTCGCTTATCCTCACGCCGACACGCGAGCTGGCACTGCAAATCGAAAAGTCAATACGCACCTATGGTCGATTCCTGCATTTGCGGACCCTGACCACTTATGGCGGCGTGAATATCAAAGGGCAGTTGACCGCGCTTCGTAAAGGCGTTGACATCGTTGTCGCGACACCGGGACGACTCCTCGACCACATGCAGCGACGCTCTATCAACCTCAGGCACATTGAGGTGCTCGTCCTCGATGAAGCCGACCGAATGCTCGATATGGGCTTCATCAGGGACGTGCGAAAAATCATCGCTGCTTTGCCCACAAATCGCCAGACTATGCTTTTTTCAGCCACAGTAACTCCTGAAATAAGCACGCTGGCCGCAGGCGTGCAAAAGTCGCCGCAAATGATACAGATTGGCCGGCCGCGAAACCCCATCGAAACAATCACACAACATATCTATCTGGTAGAGAAGGAGCAGAAAATTAGTTTTCTTTTGCACCTGCTCAGCGGCACCCACTTGTCCAGTGTGCTGCTCTTTTCCCGCACCAAGCACGGCGCGGACAAGATTAACCGACACCTTGAGCGGGCAGGCATTGCATCGGTGGCGATACACTCAGGCCGCAACCAGAGCCAGCGCGAGCGTGCAATGGACGGCTTCAAAGGCGGCAAATACCGCGTTATGGTTGCAACCGATATCGCCGCCCGCGGCATCGATGTTACCGGAATCTCGCACGTCATCAATTTCGACGTCCCCGTCAATCCGGAAGATTACATTCATCGCATAGGCCGCACAGGCCGGGCCGAAGTCACTGGAGACGCCTTTACCTTTGTCTCCCGCGATGAGCAAAAGTACCTTCGTAGTATTGAAAGGTTCATAGGGCGCGAATTTACTCCGGTGGAATGTGCCGGCTATACCTACACCAGAACCGTCACGCCGAAACCGCCGTTGGGGCTGCACAGAGGCAGGCTTCCAACTGCCAAAAGGGCGCGTCTTGCTTCTCGGCGCCACCGCACACGCATAAGACGTTAATAACTCGCTGCTGGCCAAAGTGCCTTTACGAACGACCCTCACCTCAGTCTTCTGTCCTCGTGCCCAAAAACTTGCTAATTTTTATTCAAAATACGTGTATTTTTATCAATTTCTATTTGGCATACGGGCTTTTATATCTTAAATTTTTAGTGTATAAAGTCAAAGGACTATACCAGGGAGAGGGCCGATAAACCCGCCAATGGCGGATAGAAATTTTATCTTCGGATGGGAGGAAACTTGATGAGAGGGTGGAGAATTAAATTCATATTCTTGCTGATGGTCTATTTCGCCGGCTTTGCAACTGCAATCTACTGCCTTGCACCTGTTCCTGAGAACCAAGGCCCTGAATTCGGCGAAAAAAGCTTCGCATTTTCGGTACTAAAATCTGATGAATTTGCCAAATCCTTTAATTCGGGAATGCACAAGTGCATAGATTTTGGTAAGGAAGCTGCCTTGCGCGCCGGAAAGATTATTAAAGAAAAACTCGATGAGAGACAGCTTCAAAGCGACAGCTAAGCAGCTCTGCTCCGCCCTGCGTAGCTTCGCAGAGCAGGGCAACCTGGTCTTTTTGCCAAATTGTTTTAATTGCTGACATACACACAATTCAATATTCAATTGAGGGGATGTATATGTAGCAGCTGTTGGCCGTGGGTCAATTGACCCACGGCTCTTTTTATGAAGATTTTAGGATAAATCCGTCACAGGCGGATAAATCCCCCTCAAGCGGATAAATCTATCACTTTGGCAGAGGGCAGCTTTTGCTTTATTATCTCTGTTGCCAGGTTGACCCATTTTTTGCAGCCATCAAGTACCACGCTGTCACCGCTGGCGACAATCTTTTCCGTTTTCATCAGTTCGTAGTCCGGGCTCAACAGAAGTTCAATTTCCCAGTGCCAGTTGTTTTTCTCAGCCAGCTCACCAATCAAAGTTTTTAATCGCCCACTATTGGAGACGGGGCTATCCAACAACCACAGGGCTTTGACTACGCCGATTTCTTCGAGAAACCCGCCTATAAGCTGAACAGCAGGTATCGTTTCGGTAACTTTGCGATATGTGCCGTGTATGCTCGCCAAGTCGCGGAAACAGCCGTCGCGTCCCTTAAAGATTACACCACCACTCATCGCTGCCTCGATGGTTATTAAAACATTGTAGCCGTCGATAATAATTGGCTGACCTTTAACATCTGCGATTTTTACTTCATGCTGCTTTCGGGAAGATAAATGCTGGTCAGAGCAGGCACTTCGCATAACAGCCAGCCGTTGTCTTTCCGTAAGTGAGAACCTGTCGCCGACTAATTTCAGAGCACTTTTTTCAGCGTAGCCCTTCGTCAATAGAAGCGAAAAATCGGCGAGGGCAGAACGCAAATCAGCGATTTTGTCCTCGGCAAACAACTTTGCATCGGCTGGATGCGGCCCTCTATGTATCCGCTTGTCCGGCATAATTTAACCTCATGTTTACGATACATGCTTCTTCGCAAATGTCAAAAACAAATTGACATAGCCGGTTGGCTTCTCTACTATTGAGAAAACTAAAAACTTAAAATGCAACGTGTAAAATTAAGGAATTCCACAGTTTTGACTTTTTACCTTTAACTTTTTAGCTTCTTATGGCCAGTCATAATTTAGCATATGTTAAGATAGACGATTTGGAAATTATCGGCTATTCGGTCGCAGGCGAAGAGACCGTCGTGGCGATCCCACAGCTGGATGTTTGCTTCGATGTCGGCAAGGCCCCTGACCAGATTATTCCCATAAATCATGTCCTGCTCACACACGGCCACATGGACCATGCTGCCGGTATCGCATATTATCTGTCGCAGCGGAACTTTTGCGGCCAATCGGCAGGTACAATACTGGCTCCCAAAAATCTGCTGGGGCCAATAAGAGAAATAATCGATGCATGGTCCCGCCTGGACGGCAATCAAATACCGGCTAATCTGGTCGGAGTAAAACCCGGCGACGAATATCAGATAAAACCAAATCTCTTTGCCAGAGTGTTTCCCACAAAACACACAAAAGGTTCTGTCGGCTACAGCGTTATTGAAAAGCGGAAAAAGCTAAAAAAAGAATACCTTGGCCTTAAAGCAGCGCAAATCGTTGAGCTAAAAAAACAGAAAGTTGAAATCGACAATCCGCTGGAGATTCCGATTGTTACCTATTTCGGTGATACGCAATACGCTGATTTTTCACAATTAGAATACATCGTTAACAGCAAAATTTTAATAGCCGAATGCACCTTCTATGAGGTTGAGCACGCCGCAAGGGCCGAAGCCGGCAAACATATGCACATAGATGAATTCGCAAGATTATTAAATAATCTGAATAACGAGCACATTATTATCACGCACACAACTCAGCGAACGCCGATGCAGGAAATTCGCAAGATATTAAAAGAGTCTCTGCCGAAGGACAAGCACGATAAAGTTGTCCTCTTTATGGACAAGCGCTTCCGCCGGTGATAGTTAGCCACAAAGGATTTTAGCCACAAAGACATGAAGTCATAAAGAAGTTAAATAGTGGATAGATTGCTTCGCTTTGCTCGCAATGACTGACTGCTTTATATTAGTGTCCTGGTACCTTTGTGGCAAGAAAGCGAGCAATATCTTAATCGCACTCTGGCTTGGTACATTCCAACCAGTGAATCGCAAATAAAGCAAAGTCACCAAAGCTAACTTCACAATCCTCATCAAAATCAAAAGCGGGATACGGATGACATTCATCGCCGCACTGCCGGCCGTCAACAAACACCGCTGTAACTGTCTCATTTGCGTCCATAATTATTGTCGTATTGGCCGAATACGGGTCGTTCACATCTCCTTCCCAGTGGTCAAAAACGTAAACATCCGGACAATACACAAACCGCTGTGCGCTGATATTTGCCGCTACACCCTGCGCATACTCGTGGTCCCCAACTGGTGGAGTTACTGTATCGACCTCAGGCGGTTCTGTCTGCATTGTCAAAACAAATGGTTCCAGTTGATTATATTTGACTGTGGCGTAATCGTACCATGTGTCGAAACCGTAGCTTGTGCCTGTCACGTAGATATTGCCGGAGCCATCTACTACCATGGCAGATGCCCAATCATTGCCGTCTCCCGTCCCATTGTACATGCGAGCCCTCTGTATACTGCCAGCCGAATCGTATTTGACTGTGATGTAATCACTATCGCTGACGGAAATGTAGCTTGTGCCTGTCACATAGATATTACCGGAGCCATCCAATGCTATGGCAGATGCCTCATCCGTATCATTCGTCGGCCCATCGTATCGAGCAACCCAAATCTGGATGCCGGCTGAATCGTATTTGATTGTGGTGTAATCCTCGAATGTACCAGACCCAACGCTTTCGCCTGTTACATAGACATTGCCTGAACCATCTACCGTTATATCAGACGGCCCATCATAGTCATTTCCCGGCCCATTGTAAGAGGCAACCCATTTCTGATTGCCGTTTGTATCATATTTGATTGTGGTGTAATCGTAACCTGTGTCGGTACCGACGCTTCGGCCTGTCACGTAAATATTGCCGGAGCCATCTACCGCGATGGCGGATGCCTGATCCTTGTCATTTGCCGGCCCATCATACCTTGCAACCCAAAGCTGGATGCCGGCTGAATCGTATTTGATTGTGATGTAATCCCAAGATGTGCCGGAACCAGCGCTGTAGCCGGTTATGTAGATATTGCCGGAGCCATCTAACGCCATGTCGTAGGCGTAATCATTGCCGGTTCCTATCGGCCCATTATACCTGCGCACCCACTGTTCCACACCGGTCGAATTGTATTTGATTGTGGCACAATCGGAACCTGTGCCGAGACCAAGGCTTTGGCCTGTCACGTAAACATTGCCGGAGCCATCTACTGCTACGGCGATTGCACCATCACGGTTATGCAGCGGTCCATCGTAACGGGCAACCCATTTCTGACTGCCGTTCGTATCGTATTTGATTGTGGCGTAATCATCGGATGTGTCGGTACCGCCGCTTCTGCCTGTCACATAAACATTGCCGGAACCATCTACTGCTATGGCGCTTGCCACATCAACGCTATCTTCCGGCCCGTTGTACCTGGCAACCCAAAGCTGGTTGCTATCCGAATCGTATTTGATTGTGGCGTAATCCATGTATGTGCTAACATCAAAATAGCTTCCACCTGTCACATAGATATTGCCGGAGCCATCTACTGCTACGGCGGTTGCCCCATCATAGTCATTTGCCGGCCCATTGTATCGGGCATTCCATTCTTCAATAAGCCCCTCTGCCTGGGCCGAGCCGGTAGCAAAAACCAACAACCCCAATGTTATAAGATAAACACGTGTTCTCTTTATCAACTGCATCACCTATCCTCCACTAAATTTTCTTAACTAAAGAATTTTAACATAAAAACCCGACAAAATCAAGGAAATTCTATTTGTTTACCTCCAAGATTTGCAGTTTTTGCCACTAATACACAAATAAATGAAGATTAGCCACAAAGAGGCACAAAAAAGCCAAAAACGACACGGATTAACGCAGTTTTGCACGGTTATAGGGCCAAGATTAACAAACAGTGTAAAATCCACGTCTAATTTTTTATATTGGCGGCCTTGAATCCGTCAGGCAAAGCTCGACAAGCTCATTGATGACCGCTGTGCCAGCGCACATTACCGTGTCGGCACCGCCCCAGTAAAGTTTCAAGGTGCCATCATCCTCCACCACCGCGCCGCAGGTAAATACTACATTGTGCACGTAGCCAACGAGCTCCCATGGGTCTTCGGGCTGTAAAATCCACCGGTCAGATACACCAAGAACCACAGCAGGGTCATCGAGCTTGTGCAGAGCAACTCCCAGCCGATATACGTGGCCGTCCATCGTCGGGAAAACGCCGTGATAGATATTCAACCAGCCCTTCTCAGTTTTGATTGGCGGAGCACCGGGGCCGATTTTACTTTCGTCCCAGTGATATTTCACCGGCTTAATTATTAGTTTTGAATCGCCCCAGTAGCGCAAATCCGGTGAGTAGCTTACCCAGATTGACCAGGGACTAATCTCGCAGTGGGGCCTGTCTAACCGAACATATTGGCCGTTGATTTTCTCGGGGAAAAGTACTGTATTTCGATAATCGGATTCGGTAATAAATGCGACTCTTTCGACCGATTCAAAATCGAGCGTCTTAGCCAAGCCGATGCGGACACCGTGTGCCGAGTATGCACTATATGTTATGTAGTATGCCCCTTCTATGTTGGTAATGCGCGGGTCTTCGACGCTGTATTCTTCATATTCGCAAAAAGGCGGCTCTTTGCTTGGCACCATAAACGGCTCAGGCCGAGACTTGAAGTTAAAGCCATCTTCGCTTTCAGCTATCCCGATTATACTCCTGCCGGTATCGAGATGCGAGCGAAACAGCATTATGTATCGGCCGTTGAATTTCGTAACGCCGGCATTATGAACCGTCTGAACCGGATAAGGAATATCATCTTTTGTCAGTATCGGATTACCTTCGTATCGCTTAACAAATGTTTTTTTCATCGAAAGCATCTCTACATAATTTACTTTTTGTTCTTTTGTTCTTCCCTGCGGAAGATTTCCTCGTACACTTTTTCGTAGCCGCGGACCATACAATCGATAGTGAAGTTTTTCTCAACATGCCAGCGGCACTTCTTTCGGTCTATTTTATCGATTTTGCCGACGGCTTTTACTGCTTCTTCGACATTATTGACCAAGTAGCCCGTCTGTTTATCTGCGATAACCTCACGGCACGAGCCCAAATCCATCGCTATAACAGGTACGCCCGCAGCCATAGATTCTGCCATCACCAGGCCGAATCGTTCGGGTATCAGATTAAGATGAATCACCGTGTATGCCTCTTTAAGCAGCGCATCACGCTGAACAGGATTTACCGGGCCTATGTACTGAATCGAGGAGTCGTTAAGGTGAGGTTTGACAAGATTATCGAAGTAACTCTGGTCCTGGATTATGCCCGCTATGAGCAAGTCCATGCCACAGTTTTTTGCAACTTCAATGGCCAGATGTGTTCCTTTATCGTTATGTATTCGTCCGTAGTGGACGAGCTTGTCGCCCGGTGTTTCTCGAAACGTAAGGTTGGAAAGGTCGATGCCGTTATAAACAGTAGCCAGATAGGGCAAATCTTTATTTCTGTCGGAGTCGCTTATGGAAACGTAGTAAGTGTCTTTATGGTCGTGGTAAACCCGCAGTATATCCGGGTCGGAAAAGCCGTGGATGGTTGTCAGCATCGGTGTTTTGATAAACGGCAGATAGGTTAAAGGCAGATAATCGAAATTGTTATGAATAAGGTCAAATTCATCGGCTCTTTCCATAACCTTGGAAATATGCAGACACTCGGAGACCTTTGGGATTTGAGTTTTATCTTCTTCGTAACCTCTATCTATCCAGCCGACAAGTTTTGCTTTTGTTATAGATTCTTTTGTGGCAAAGAGCGTTACATCTTTCCACCCGCGTGCTACCAGTCCTTCTGTAATATTGCTGGCCACGGTCTCCCATGCGCCGTATGCCCGTGGAGGCGTCCGCCATGCTACCGGCGACAGAACCGCTATTCGTTTGTTCCTGATATCCATCCTGATTAGCGTAAAACGCAAAACCATAACGTAAAACTCAAAAGTTTTGAATTTTGAGTTGTAGTTTTTCGCTTTTAACTTTAAGTTTTCAGCTTCCTTCTCACCTCTTCTTTTATTCTCTGAATATGCCCTCTGCCTAAACCTTTTACTTCACAGCCGAGCTCGAAGTATCGGCGGATTTTCTCGTCGCTCAATATCCCGAAGCAGTCGATTACTGCCAAAGGAGCTCCTGCCCATTCGACTATTTTATCCGGGTCAAGCGGCAAGTATGGTTCGTGCGGGACAGCCAGTATTATTGCTTTAGCGCCTGGCAGTGCAGCAGCAATATCGTGCTGGACGCGAGTATTGACCAGCTCGCTTTGGTTACGGAAAAATCTTGCAAGGGAATGTCCGGGTGACGGGTAGGTATCCTGTTTTTCCAGCTCGTACCAATGTTCGACGTACGGGTCATGCATGTGCATTTCAGCCCCCATCTCGGTCAGCTTTCGAACGATTATCTCAGAGCCGCTGTAACGGGTGTCGCCGACATCCTGGCGATAGCTGGCGCCGCACAAAAGTATCTTTGCACCGGCTATTTGACGACCCATGTTGCGAAGAGCATCTCTTGTCAGTTCCGCTGCATGAAGCCCGCGTGTGTCGTTGATGTCGATTGCTGTTGGTGTTATCTTGAATATATCGTCATCGAAGCCAAGAATGTGCTTGTATGCCCAGTATCCAAGCCCTCCGTCTTTGGGCAGGCAGTATCCGCCAATACCCGGGCCGGGAAATATCATATTATTGTGAGTGGGACGCATCTTTATCGCCTTGATTACTTTTATAAGGTCCACGCCGTTTCGCTCTGCGAACAAGCTCCACTCATTAAGATACGCCAGAATGGTTGCCCGGTAAGAATTCTCTACGATTTTGGTCGTCTCTGATTCGATTGGCCGGTCCATAACGGTCAGTGGATATTGTTCGGTGTTAAGCACTTCCCGCAGAAATTTTTCGACGCGTTCTCTGGCCTCTTTGTTACAGCCGGAGCAGACCCGCCAGAAATCCCGTATTGATGAAACATATTGTCTGCCGGGCATAACCCGCTCGAAGCTGTGTGCAAGCAGCGGTTCTGTCTTTATACCGCGTGCTGCAAAGGCCTTTTTCATAATCGGCCAAGCTACAAATTCCGTTGTCCCAGGCGCTACGGTCGTCTCTATAAGTGTCAGGCAGCTCGGCGGAACCCTTTCACCGATTGTTTTTATAGTCGCTTCCAGAGCAGCCATTTCCGCTTTGCCGGTCCGCATATTGCCGAGGTCGTTCTTTGTGTAATCACACTGCACATCCACGACCACACAATCGGCAAGCTTAAGGCAGTCGCTGTCGTAGGTGGCTACCAGCGTTTTCTTACCAAGCACACATCGCGCAATCATCGGCTCGACCTCGGGGTCTTCGGCCTTCACCGGTGACTGGCCCCGGTTAAGAAGTGGAATCTTCCAGTAGCTTCTGGTGCTGGGCCGTTGACAGCCAATCACAAACTTGCTGGGTTTGCCGGTTTTCTTATCGACGGTATCGGCGATGATAGCCGCCATAACCGCACCGACAAAACCAACTCCCATTACTACAACAATTTCTTTACCTTCGCCACGCGCCGCTTCTACCAGCGACTCAATTCGCTTGAGCTCCGCAGCGTACTCATTATCCTGTGGGACAGCAAACTTTTCACCTTGCGGACTTACTGAATAATCAGCCATTCTCAGTTCCTCTTAAAACATTTTAGTTTTCATCCAGTTTCGTATTGAATATATCGGGCTATATACTTTTTGCACGATATGTATTACATACGACAAAACACAGCCGAAAGTTTACCAACAAACTCTCGTATATCAAGTATTTTCCTTTTCAGCTCCCGTTTAGACATTCTCCAATTTCCCGCGTCTCTAAGGGATATTCACACATACTTTTGATTGCCTTCGCGGCAAATCTTTTGTATAATCCGGGTTTGAGATAAGATTTTTTTGAGGTTAAAGATGGCGAAGAAAGAAAAAGTAGTATTGGCGTATAGCGGCGGACTGGATACGAGCGTAATCCTGCCGTGGCTTAAAGAAACATACGGCTACGAGGTGATAGCGTTTGCAGCAGACATCGGCCAGGGCGATGAGCTGACCGGCATCAGGCAAAAGGCATTAGCAAGCGGAGCGGTCAAGTGCATCGTGAAAGACCTGCGGAAAGAGTTTGTCGAAGAATACCTCTGGCCACTGCTCAAATCCGGCGCAGTTTACGAAAAGCAGTACCTGCTCGGAACAAGTATTGCCCGGCCATTAATTGCAAAACATCAGGTCGAAGTCGCTCACGCAGAAGGTGCTACGATGGTCGCTCACGGCGCAACCGGCAAGGGCAATGACCAGGTGCGATTCGAATTGACATATATGGCACTTGACCCGATGCTGAAAATCGTGGCACCGTGGAAAGACCCGAAGTTTACATTAACTTCGCGTGAAGCGGCTATCGATTACGCCAAAAAACATAAGATACCGATTGAGCAAAGCAAGAAGAAAATCTACAGCCGAGACCGAAACCTCTGGCACATCAGCCATGAAGGGGCCGACCTCGAAGACCCTGCCAATGAGCCGAAAGACGAATTGTTTGTTATATCTCGGCCGGTATCGAAAACACCTGATAAGCCGGCTTACGTTACAATCGGTTTCCACGAAGGCATGCCGCTCAAGCTCGACGGTAAATTGACAAGCGGCGCGAAACTAATCGAGGCATTGAACCGGCTCGGCGGCAAACACGGTGTCGGCCAGGCGGATATAGTCGAAAATCGGCTGGTCGGTATAAAATCACGGGGCGTTTATGAAACGCCGGGCGGAACGATTCTTACTGCTGCTCATAATGCCTTAGAGAGCGTAACACTCGACAGAGAAACTATGCACTATAAACAGCAGGTTGCTTTGAAATACGCTGAGCTTGTTTATTACGGCCTGTGGTTTTACCAATTGCGCGAGGCGCTCGATGCATTTATCGATATTACCCAGCGAAATGTCAGCGGCGAAGTCAAGATGAAGCTGTTCAAAGGCCGATGCACACCTGCTGGCATAAAAAGCCCGAATAGTCTCTACCGAACTGACCTGGCCAGCTTTAAGATGGGTGCTGAATATGACCCGACCGATGCAACCGGCTTTATTCGGCTATTTGGACTGCCCTTAAAGGTCGCCGCGGCACTTCAGAAGAAAACGAAAAAGTAAGGTGGGAATATGAAGAATGCGGTGAATTACTTGGTATTTTCACATCTGCGGCGAACAAGTAAACTCTAAAGATGGAGCTGTATATTGATTTTTATGACTTTAGGCACTTTTAACGATTTACGATGGTTCGACTTTGCTCACCACAGGTTTACGATTTACGATTCTCCTGTCTCCTGTCTTCTGTCTTCTGTCTCCTCTGCAGTTGTACCGGATTGGTATTGGTTTTTACTTATTTTTGCGTTTGGCTGTTGTATCGGCAGCTTTTTGAACGTTGTGATTTACCGCTTACCTCTCGATAAATCCTTAGTAACTCCGGGGTCTGCCTGTCCTGCTTGCGGCAAACACATTCATTTTTACGACAATATACCATTAGTCTCGTGGCTGGCTTTAGGTAGAAAGTGCCGGTATTGTAAAGCTCCGATTTCAGTGCGTTATTTTATTATCGAGCTATTGACCGGCTTAGTTTTTCTCGGACTTTTTATCCTGTACTTTCGCACCGAATTGCGGGAGGGCCTGCGGCCTTTTTTAAGCGGCGGATGGCTTATCTATCTCATGTCCATAGCCATGTTAGCTGCCTTCATTGCTGCCTCGGCAATTGACCTGGAGCTATGGGTCATTCCGCTATCAATCTGCTGGTTTGTTACCGCAGTCGGATTGATTGGTTCTGCGGTGGGAGCTTATGTAATCGACAATGACCTGATTCGCGCATATTCGCTTTTACCCAGTGCAACAGCGAAGACCGGCTCACTGGCAGTTGGCGCAGCGATAGGACTAATTATATCCATGGTGCTTCTTGCAACCGGTTTAATCAAAAGGAGTTACACAACAGAAGACAGAAAACAGAAAACAGAAGACAGCGAACAAAAGCCTGCCCTGCCTGTCCCGAGCAAAGCCAAGGGGAGCGAAGTCGAAGGGACGGAAGACCCGGCTTCGTCTGCGACTAAGCCGCGGCAGGCAGAGGAAATAGAAGATAGAAGTGAACAAACGTTTAATCACCGTTTGGAGGCCTGCAAGGAGATTATCTTTTTACTGCCGATTATCGTCTGCTCCGTGGTTACCTTGCGGCTCATCAGTGAACATACATGGTGGGTGAATTTTTCACAACATCCTGCCATTGCAGGACTTCTGGGCAGCATATGGGGCTATTTCGTCGGCTGCGGAATCGTCTGGGCAATCCGTATCCTCGGCACCTTTGCATTCGGAAAAGAGGCGATGGGCCTGGGTGATGTGCATTTGATGGGGGCTGCTGGAGCGGTGATAGGTCCATGTCTGGTGGTTGTGGCATTTTTCATCGCACCATTTTTCGGGCTGGCCTGGGCGGGCTTTCAGATGTTTTTTAAAAAAATTCGACAAATTCCCTACGGCCCGTTCTTGTCTTTGGGCGTATTTAGTGTTATGATTCTACATGACTGGGTTCGAGATTATATGAAATTCCTCCTTGAACCTCTGTTCGGCAACTGGTGATGCAAAAATCGTTAAAGGGAATTATAAATCGTAAATTAAAAATTAAGGAGAGACTAAAATGCAAATCACCAGCAAAAAAACAATCGCTCTTATAATCTGTCTTGCATTAACTACACTTTTTTCCGGCTGCACAAATTGGAAGAAAAAATACGAAGCCCTCAATGTTGAGCATCAAAATACCTTAGGTCTGCTCGAACGCGAAAGAGCAGAAAAGGGCCAGCTCGGCGAGCAGCTTACACAAAATCAGCAAACAATCGAAGAACTACAAAGACAAATTGAACAGCGCAGCAAAACACCAGCAGAAGCAACAGGGTTCGGAAAGGGCTATGACGTTTCATTCGACGCATCGGCAGGGACAATTACGGTAACGCTCTCGGATGAAATATTGTTCGATTCCGGAAAAGCCAGCCTCAAAAAAGCAACCAGTGCCGAACTCGACCATATACAAACGGTACTGAAGAGCAAATACGCCGGCAAACAAATAGATGTTGTCGGGCATACCGATACGGACCCCATCAAAAAATCGAAATGGAAAGACAACTGGGAACTTTCCGCTCAGCGCGCACTCACGGTAACCAGGTATCTTATCAAACGTGGGATTGCTGAAGAAAATATTCGAGCGGCAGGTTGCGGAGAGGCCCGGCCCGTCGCCTCCAACGCAACGACCAGCGGAAAGACAAAAAACCGCAGGGTTGAAATCGTCGTGTATATGAAGTAGATGAATGTATGAGCAAATGCGTGGATGAGTAGATGAGTGGATGGGTTAATGGGTTGATGGTTTCCGCCTTCGCCAAGGCTACGGCGGACAAGCGTTGTTCGTAGTTCATAGAAAGATTAAGCCCCGAAGGCGCAAATTCGTGCCCCTTCGCTTCCGCCTTCGCTGAAGTATCTGTGGCACAAGCTACGGCGGACAAGCGTGACTCGTGACCCGAGCAAATTCGAAATGCTAATCCCCGTTACCCACCTATGCGGGTACAAGTTTCACGAGGACAGGTCACGAAATCCTAAACAAATCCCTTTGCGAGGTGCCCGCAGGGTAAACTGCCGGAGGCCGCAATGGTTACGTCGCTTGTCTCCCGTCGCTTCCGCCTTCGTTAAAACTACGGCGGACAAGCGTGGCTCGAAACGAAACTACGGAGTAATTATAAAGTGTCCGAACCGCAGGCAGGACAAGCAAACCCTCGGCGTAATGGCCCCAGCCGCGAGCGGCAGGGCTAACCGAAAAAGAAAACCCTCAGGCAGGCCTGGGGGCTAAACAATCTGCCAATAAGGTCTATTCTACAAAAACATTAGTTGTTATTGTGCCGCCTTTTTTGATGCGAACAGTGATTGCTCCATCTTTGGGTGTGTAGAATACCCTTGAATTATCTTTGCTTTTGATAACCTGTCGTTTTTCGTACTGGCTCCGGCCGCAACTGCAAAGCAGAATATCCGTATCGAGGTCATCAAGAAAATCGGGGTCAGTCGTTTTAGCCGAGCCATGATGAGGAACCACAGCAACATCAGCTTTTAACTGTGGATACAGCCGAAAAAGCTCTCCCTGGGCAAACTTCTCAATATCAGAGCATAAAAGAATTTTCCTACCTGCAAACTCAATCAGACAAACCATCGATTTGTCATTGTCACTCAATTCATCTATCCGGGATATCTGGTTGGTCGGCCAGAGAAATTTTATATTAGCAGGGCTGTTTAAATTGAGGTTTTCATCCAAACGAAGTATCTTATGACCTTTTTCGAGCAGTTGTTCCTTGAGAAACTTGGCTGTGCCCCAAGTATCTGATTTACCGAAGAATGCGTCATTGGCATAAATGTTACTGACTGCACTGTGCTCGATAATCTCAGGTATGCCGTTGATATGGTCTATATCGTCATGGCTTATGATAACAGCGTCGATTTTGTTTATACCGCTGTAATCCAAAAATGGCGCGACGATTCTTCTGCCAATATCGCTTTTGTGCAGCGAGCCAACATCAAACAAGATATTTGCTTTGCCCGGAAGCTGTGCCAAAATCGCCTGGCCATGGCCGACGTCTAAACAGGTCAAAACCAAATTATCTCGATGTGTCCTTTGCCACTTAGTTACACCTAAGAAAACAATTATTGCCAAAATCATCAAGGCGGAGATTGTCTTTTTCAGCAAAGGACGTTGAATATAAATATAAAAAGCAAAGAAGATAAAGCAGTAATACAGAATAATAATTGCGAGCGGCACATGCCCAATTAGTATCTGCTGAAAATCCAGATGGGCGAAGAGTTTTACAACCCAGATTAGAAAATCTGCCAATGTCGTTACGAACACGCCTAATACTGATGCGATAGTCGGCAGCAGAAAAGATAAAACCATCTTCAAATACCCGATAGTCAAAATGCCGGCTATAAAAGGAAAAACAATCACCGTCCAGATGCTCGTAAGCGGGTTAATCGTATAAAAATGATACAGCAATATACCGGCACCACCCAGCCAGGCAGTAATGCCAGTAGACCATAATCGCAATAAATACGGCCCTGGCCTTGAAACTATTCGAAAAAATGATTTCGTTTTCGGAGCTTTTTTATACCAAGACAAACCTGTTATTTTTTCGTATAGGAAAAAATGAGTTCGATAACAAAAAAGCACAAGTCCAAGCACCGATGCGAATGAGAGCTGCCAGCCAGCCTCGAACAAATTTGTCGGTCTTATGAGTAACAATATTATTGCAGCTAATGACAACGTGTTGATGGAATTAGATTTCCGGCGGAAGAGAAATGACAGGCAGAAGACCCAGGTGATAATGGCGGCCCGCAGAGTAGGTGCTCTCGGTGGGACAATCAATAAAAAGATACCTATCGCAATTATGCAAACAACCGCCCTGCCGCGTTTTGCCAAACCCATCGTCTTGCACAGCCACCATATAGCCCCAACCAGAATGCCAAGATGCATTCCGGAAAGACTAATAAAATGTAATAGCCCCGTTTTGCGAAAGGCCTCGTAAGTTACACTATCGATATTTCGTCTATAGCCCAACAAAAGCGCCTGCAACAAGCCCTCGCCCTGATTTTCCGGAGATGGGCCACCCAGCAGCGCCTGTGTGGCTTTATCCTTGAACCTGCTTTTGAATTTTGTAAAGAAACCGGCAGGGCTATCTTCGAGTACTTTAATACTGTCTCGTGATTTGATTGATGCTGCGATAAAGACCTTTTTTCTCGCCAAGTATTTGGCGACATCGAATTGGCCGGGGTTTGTCGGCGGTTTGAATCTGTCCAGCCAGCAATACGCCTGAATAAAACCGCCAGCTTTTAAGTCCAGGATGGGTCCGGCAACCTGAACCCGAACCGTTCCGCTTACCTTCGACCAGCCGTCGACAGTTTTGAGCTCGCTAAGCTTAAGATAGAAACTGGTATCAGGGTCGGTGAATTTAAAACGTGCGAACTTCCAGTTTTCATTTCTGTTAATATACGGGTCGGTAACAATCAGGCCGCGAACGGTTGCTAATTTACGCTCGTTGCCAACAAAATTACGAACATCATTCGGTGCCGGCTTATAAAAACTGGTCAGCCGAACCGCACCAAGACAGGTAAAACAGATAAGAGCACAGACACTTAAGAGCACAGGGCTACTCGTCTCGGCGCTCGTCAAGGCGAAGGCCTTGCCGCAACTCTGGAAGGCGCGAACCGCAGCAGGATAAGAATCGAGCTTGCTTTTTTTGGTGATAATAAAAAGTACAATTGCTGATAATGCAGATGCTATCAGTAATATCAACCAGATAAATTGTGAAACGTGAAGCGTGAAGCGTGACGCGAGTGATGTGTTTTGGATTAAAATTCCGAGGATTAGTCCAATGGCTGCAAAGATAAGCGGGCTGGTGCTTATGGCTTGTTTATATGAATTGAAAAAACCGCCGGTGAGCTGTTTGTCAATCAGGGCTAATTTCCGCTTTATATCATCCATATCTATCAATTAATTATATGGGTTAATTAGATGTCATTTCAAACTATTTAGTTCAGTAAATCAGACTCATATATTATCAACTATTTTAGTTTGACAAAACTAAGGAAAATATGTAGTATATTTATATCAGTATATATAAACATGGAGAAGTAAATAGTGATGAAACAACAGTTTATGCTTGTCTTTGCATTATTTGCAATATTAATGTTTGTGGGAACAGAGGCTTGGTGTGAAGTTGTAATCAAACATTCTGGCGCGAACGATCCCGAAGAAGAGGGCTGGACTGTTGTTAGCTCAGGTGCGGATATTAATGTCGGGCCAGTTTTTAAAGATCCTTGTTCTGGATATGATGCGTGGTTCATAGATGACAATGAAACTATGAACGAGATTCTATTATATCGCAAAGAACTGACACCGGAACAGAAGATGTGGGCTGACTTACACGGCTGGAAACTAACAATTATCTTGAGAGTAGTTGATTTTCCAACGGAATTAGTCGAAAATAAATCAAATCACGAAAACTCAATATATGTGAATTTTCAAGCAGGTGACGGTGGTCAAAACGCAACATTATCTTTTGGTTCGGGTCCGGAAGATATCCCACGATGTACTATTGTGAGAATCGAAAAGAGCCATCTTGGTGCCGGTCCGATGGAGTATCTTCGCTTCGAAATGTCATATAGACCGGAAAGTTCTCAAGAAGGAAAACTAAATTTAGCTGTTAACGGAAAATCAAGGTTTTCTTTTTCGAATGCTCCCATTAATGGTGCAGGTCCAATCGCATTTCTCGAATGGGGGGCAAATGGACCAACAACTACTGGGCGGGGAAATTGGAACTTGGTGCAACTGGAGATATTCCCTGATCCCGAGCCTCCCAAGCCGGTGTATTTTGCTGACCCAAATTTAAAAGCTGTGGTGGAAAAAACATTAATTGTGACTAATCCTACAACCAGTCATATGCTCAATCTTAGAAAGCTTTATGCCCCCAATAAAGGTATTATTGACATTACTGGACTTGAATATGCTCAGAATTTGCAAATGTTATATTTACAGGATAACCAAATGAGTGATATCGCCGTATTGTCCTCTCTCAAAAAAATATTTCAATTAGCTATTTCAAACAACCATATAAGTGACCTTTCACCATTATGCCAAACATATCTCATGCATTTATCCGCTGAAAACAATCAAATTTTTGATATATCACCATTGTCACGGATGGAAAAAATGAGAATACTAAGATTATCTGGCAACAACATCAGCAATATATCTGTTCTATCAGGAATGAAAAATTTACAGGAATTGAATTTATCTGACAATCCCTTGAATGCAACAGCCTACCGCACCTATCTACCGTTGCTCAAAAAAAACAACCCTCACATAAAGCTGGATTACGATGATCCTAATTTGGTCACCAAGTAATTTATTTTTCAATGACATTGAGCTTAACTTTTTGTTATCCATTCTCTTCCGCCCATGTATTTCCGCAAGACTTCCGGCACGGTTACTGAGCCATCGGCGTTTTGGTAGAGTTCGAGAAGAGGTATTAATATTCTCGGGCTTGCGATGACAGTGTTATTTAAAGTATGACAGAACAGATTTTTCTTCGTGGCCGCGTCTTTATAACGAAGGTTCAGGCGGCGGGCCTGGAACTCGTACAATTTACTTGCGCTGTGAGTCTCACAATAATTTCCCCGCGAGGGCATCCAGGCTTCAATATCATATTTTTTGGCCTGGCCCCGGCCTAAATCGCCGGTACAAACAATTACCACCCGATACGGCAATCCCAATGCCTGCATAACGGCTTCGGAGTTGGCCAAAATCTCCTCGTGAAATTTATTACTCTCCTCAACACTATTCTCACAGATAACGACCTGCTCAATCTTGTCGAACTGATGAATTCTGTATAGGCCATACGTGTCTTTGCCGGCTGCGCCCGCTTCACGCCTAAAGCAAGTTGATAGTGCCGCGTATTTTAAGGGCAATTCTTCTGCCTTTAAGATTTCATCCATTCGATAGGCCGTCAACGGAACCTCGGCTGTTCCTGCCAGATTAAGATTATCCCTTTCCATTTGATACGTCTGGTCCTCGGAGCCGGGGAAAAAGCCGGTGCCTGTCATCGCCTCATCCTTCATAAGCACAGGCACCGAGAACGGCACATATCCTCTGCCGACCATAAAGTCCATCGCGAACCGCAAAACCGCCCAGTGAAGCAGCGCACCATCGCCTTTTAAGATATAGTTCCTCGTCCCAGCTAATTTCACGCCTCGCTCGATATCTATTATGCCCAGAGCTGTGCCTAACTGTACGTGGTCTTTGGGCTCGAAATCAAACTTTCGAATCTCGCCCACTTTTTTTATCTCAACGTTTTCCGTATCGTCTTTACCAACAGGCACACCATCATCGGGCGGCTGAGGAACCTGCAACATAAGCTTATTAAAATCGCGTTCAAGGAGTTTAAATCTTACTGAGAGGTCTCCCTCATTTTGTTTTAACTTTGTCAGCTCTGTTAGGGCAAATTGTTTTTTCTCTGGCGCAAGTTTTGCAATAGTTTTGCCTATCCGATTTTTTTCAGTAGCAATGTCCTGCAGATTTTTCTTATGGTCGAGAAGGTCGTCATAGACTTTAAGCAGTTTGTCTATATCCGCTGTGAAGTGCTTTGTTTTGCAGGCGTTTTTGAACTTTTCCGGGTTCTCTCTTATATGCTTAATATTAATCATAATTCAATTTTCTTCGAAACGCTTTACGATTACAACATTATTCTGTCCGCCGAAGCCGAAGGACTCGTTCATTGCGATATTGACCGGCGTCTTTCTTGGCTCATTGGGGACATAATCCAAATCAAGCTCAGGTTCGCGGTCAATTAGATTTATAGTCGGCGGTAATATATTTTCCCGTATGGCCAAGACACACGTAATCAATTCAGCAGCACCGGTTGCAGCGATTAAATGGCCGAACATACTTTTGACACTGCTGGCAGGAGTATTTTTGGCCTCTTCCTTGAAGACGGCCTTGATTGCTTTGGTCTCTATCGAGTCGTTCTCGGCTGTGCTTGTGCCGTGCGTATTTATATAATCGACATCTTTGTAACTAATGCCAGCATCGATAAGAGCAGCAGTCATCGCCTGGATAGCCCCCCTTGCTTCCTCGTGCATATCGGTAACCCGGAAGGCATCGGAAGTAGTGCCGAAGCCGATGACTTCGGCTAAAATCTTAACGCCTCTTTTCCTGGCTGAAGTTAAGGATTCGAGAATAAGTATCGCTGAACCTTCGCCGAGGATAAAGCCGTCCCTGCTGGATGAAAAAGGTCTTGAGGCCGTTTCGGGGCTGTCATTTCTCGTCGACAAAGCCGTAAGACGGTTAAAGCCGGTAAGACCCAGCGGATGTATCATCGAATGCGCACCTCCGGCAATTATAATATCCGCTTCGCCTTTTCGGATAAGCATCATCGCCTCTCCGACGGCCTGTGTACTGGCTGCACATGCGGTAAGACAGCTTCTGGTCGGGCCTCTGGCGCCGGTGAGCATTGCGATATGAGCAGCGGGCATATTCGGCTCCTGCTCAAGCTCACGCATCGGGTCCATCCTGCCGAAGGCAACCTCCGCCCATTTGCCCCAGTCCATTTCATTTTTTTCAGCATTCCATCCCTGAACGATGGCATTGAAAAATACATCGTTATCAACAGAGCCCTCGCCAGCTCCCAGATAAATGCCTAATCTACTTCTGTCTATGCCATCGGTCGGCTGGCTGGTTTCAATGTCAATGCCTGCCTGCCCGCAGGCCTGAGCAGTTGCGCCAACGGCAAAACTAGAACTACGGTTGCCATGTTTGTGGAGCTGTGGATTTTTTGTATATTTTGTAAAGTCGTAATCCTTTACTTCAGCATCAAAGGTCGTAGGAAAAGTCGAGGCATCGAAAATGGTATTTTTAGCTACACCACTTTTACAGGCCAAAATATTATTCCAAAGCGTCTCGACATCATTGCCCGAAGGACAAACAATTCCCATACCGGTTATTACAACACGCTCAGCCATTTATCCTACCTTCCTGCTGCGCTAAATGCCCGCTGCGCCGGAGCGTCGGCGACTGCGAAGGCGGGTAAATTATACTAATATTTTTGAGATTTTCTATTCTTTTCAGCCATTGGCCGCTTAATACTTTTCTATAAGGAAGAGAAATTCCTTATTCGGCAATTCCGCATCACGCACCCATTCGGAAGTCCATCGCATATCAGCCATAACATTTTTCTTATAATCAATCTCCATTACCTCCCTGATTTTTCCACATTTGCGAATCGATTCATTCAACTCATCAGCGGTGGCTCTGCCGCCTGAGCTATATGACAGGATTATGTGCTGTGCGCGGGTGTTCTTCAAAAGACGTTCGATTGCCTCTACCGCGATAAACCTGCCCGTATCCTGATTTCGACGAAACTCTTCAAAAATCGAAGCAGCGACCTTATCTGACGTATCAACTCTTCTTTTCGCCCTGCCGAACAGTTTCGGCTTATCATTTAAACAAATTGTCGTCCAGATATGGTAATAGGCGGCATATCTTACGCGTGAAGGCGGCATCTTATCGTTGTTGGAACCATAAGGAGGGTCAAAATAAGCCAGGTCAACCTCTATGTTATCAAGGACATTGAAGATATCGCCCTGCAGAACCTGATGCTCGCTTCTCGAAATGACAAAGTTGGGGATTTTCAGGACCATTTCGTTGTAGGAACGTCCAGACCACTCGTTAAGATATGCGGCATAATGGCCTATCGTGCTATCAACAGAATCAAGGGCCATAATAAGACTTGTTAATGCTACTGACCGTTCTATTTCATCTAAAGTAAGCTTATCGATTTCTTCGCGGATAGCATCGAGCTTTCGCGTATTGTGCATTTGCCAGGGTTTCTTGAGATTGTCGGCCTGCTTAGCGCAGCCACCGTTGGGCGCACCTCCATAGTTCTCAGTAAACCAGCCATCTTTGCCGGGCAGGGAATTAAGGTGCTCGATGATGTCCCTGTAGTGTTCCTTTGGGTATTTATTGAGCAGATAGCAGGTTGCGAACACCTTTGACCAGACGGCGCTGTCATTTGCGATAATCTTATAACCGCAGCGCGCAAGTGCCTGAGCGACCCTCGTGGTTCCTGAAAAACCGTCGAGTATAGTCTTAGGATTAGCTTTTCGCGTAAGCTGAAGAATATAGGGCAAAAGCTTTAGCTTAGAACCAGCATACTTGATGCCTTCCGTTGGAGGGACATCAACTGTGATATCTTCAAACAAATTTATGGTTTCCATTCTTAATTCTCATATTACAGCACTAACCGGCCAATTTTCAACCCAAATTCCCCCTCGACAAACAACGAACCGTTGGCTTTCACCCGTTGACTTCCTTTACCCCCAAATGCGCTTCGCCGGAACCGCAAAAAATCTGTTTTTTTGCATTTTTCTTAACTATGTGCTGTAAGTTGATGTTTGTAAAGCACTTAAAACAAGTAATTTATTGCGAGTTTATCCAAAATAGCCTTAGATTTCTTGACTGGTAGTGCGATAGCTGATAAAATACCAATAGTTTGTGAATGTGAACACAAGTATCAAGTACTCGTAGTATTGCTTATGAGATACTGTAAAATTCCAGATGAAACCATCAGGCGACTGCCGATTTATCTGAGGGGGCTGCTGTTTCTCTCAGAGCAGGGCCAACAGAATGCATCCAGCCGGGATATGGGTGATTTCCTGGGCGTTAATCCCTGGCAGATAAGAAAGGATTTTTCCTACTTTGGCGAGTTTGGCACACCTGGAGTGGGCTATAAAATAGAAAAGCTCGCAAAGGAAATCAAAAAAATCCTAAAACTTGATGCCGTTCGGAAGACAGCTTTAGTTGGAGTAGGCAATCTGGGCTCGGCTGTTTTGGCATATCCGGGTTTTAGAATATATGGTTTCAATATCGCTGCGGCTTTTGACAATAATCCCAAGAAAATAGGCAGGAAAGCAGGTGATATTGTAATCGAAGACGCCGCGAAACTATCGTCTTTAAAAAAACGAAGAATCAACCTCGCTATTATAGCTGTACCACGGGAGACTGCACAGCAGATAGCCAATGCCCTGGTCAAGGTTGGCATAAAAGGTATCTTGAATTTTTCTCCCTGTTATATTACAGTACCTAAAAGGGTAAAGGTAATCACTATCGATATCGCAATGGACCTTGCTCGCTTGCCGTACTATATGCCGGCCGGTTGAAAAATGAAAAAGAAATCGTAGCCCGCCTGTTGGCAGGATGGCGTTGAGTATTTTCGGGATTTTTATTTTGGGACAATCAAATGAGTATAAAGAAGCTAAAAAAAGATTCCTTCGTACGCTTTATTGACGACCTTATACATACTGTGAAGGTAATAGGCGTGCAGGCCAAAGGAGACAAATTCGACTTCGGATTGCTGAGCTCAGCCGATGATTTAAGACTTGATTACGATGTTACACTGCTGCCGCCGAAAAAATATTTCCTCCCACCGATTGAAACGCTGCTTACCTATGAAGTTGAAGGTGAGTATAAATCGCAGTACGATGACGAACAGTTTGTGCTGGTCGGCGTTCATCCGTACGATATGATTGCTATAAACCAGATGGACAAGCTTTTCAGTCAGGACAATGTAGACACTCATTATATGACCAGGCGTAACAATGCGACCATAATTGCCTGCGATGTAGAAACGCCGTCAAAAAACGTATTTGCATCCTCAATGGGAACGGCTACGGTAAAGGAAGGCTATGATATTCTTTTGACCAATATTGGGGATGGTTATGTGGCTGAGGCTGCTACGGAAAAGGGCCAAACTCTCTTGGCAAAAGCAACACAGGCCATCGAGACAAGTGATAAAGATTTGAAAAAACGCCGGGAACTCTGGGACAGGAATGAAAAAGGGCTGAATAAACATCAGTTGAAATGCAAACCTTCTGATTTGCCAAAGCTCCTTGAAAAGGCTTATGACCATCCTGTGTGGGAGGAAAAGGCAAAGACCTGTTTTAGCTGCGGTTCCTGCAATCAAGTATGTCCGACCTGCTATTGTTTCAATGTTCAGGACGATGTTAATTGGGATCTGAAGACAGGCAAACGACAGAGATTCTGGGATGGTTGTTTGCTTGATGGTTTTACAAAGGTTGCCGGTGGTCATGAATTTAGAGGTAACAGGGCCGACCGTTTTCGCCATCGACTCTACAGGAAGGGTAAATATGTGCCGGCCAAAATCGGCGGCCAAATCGCTTGTGTCGGCTGCGGAAGATGTATAGACGCCTGTCTGCCTGACATTGCTAATCCGGTTGGCATATACAACAGACTCGTTGAAGATATCGGTGTTGATTAACAGTAAATTATGTTGGCAAATAACCATAAGGAGTTTCATAAATGAATCAGCGCTGCACTACAGAAAAAGACATTTACCTGCCGAGACCGGCCACAATAAACAAAACCAGAATAATGAACGGCACAGAATTATATATGCACATCTCAATGGACGACGAACCCTTGGAGTACAAACCCGGGCAATTTGTTGAGGTCTCCGTTGCCGGCATCGGTGAAGCACCAATTTCAATCTCTTCCTCACCAACACAAAAAGACGGATTTGAGCTTGTTGTGCGGAAAATCGGAAATGTAACGAACAAGATTCACAAGCTTACAACCGGTGACAATCTTGGAATTCGTGGCCCTTTCGGCAACGGCTGTTACCCTGTCGAAGAAACAAAGGGCAAAAATCTCGTTTTTATCTGCGGCGGTATCGGCCTGGTGCCTCAGCGATCCTTCATCAATTATGTGCTGGACAACCGTGATGATTACGGAAATCTTGTGGTGCTCCTTGGAACCAAGTGCAGTAATCAGCGATTTTTCCATACTGAATTATTCTCCTGGTATAAAAGAGATGATATTAACTTCATGGAGACCGTAGACGAAGCGAACGATTGCTGGAGAGGTAATGTTGGCGTAGTAACTACCTTGATCCCCAAAATAGAAGCAGACCTTTCAAATGCTTGCGTGTTCATTTGCGGCCCACCGGTTATGTACAAATTTGTACTGAGAGTTCTTACGGAAAACAAAATATCGAAAGAAAGAATTTTTGTTAATCTTGAAAGAAAAATGAAATGTGGAGTGGGCAAATGCGGACACTGTCAGATAAATGACAAATATGTCTGCATTGATGGTCCCGTATTTCGTTATTCTGATTTAGAGTTTGTACCGGAGGCAATATAAATATGAGTAAACCAAGAGTAGGAATTTTTGATTTTGCGTGCTGCGAAGGCTGTCAGCTTCAGATTGTAAATCTCGAAGAAGAAATCCTGGATTTGATCAGCGGCGTCGATATCGTTGAATGGCGTGAGGCGATGAGTGAACAAAGCCATGAATACGATATTGCCATCGTGGAAGGCTCTATTACCAGGTCTGAGGACGAAGAGCGGCTGTGGATTATTAGAAGCAGAGCCAAAATTCTCATTGCACTTGGGGCATGTGCGACGATCGGTGGTATAAACAAGCTGAAAAACAGTTTTACATCCCAGGATGTGAGAGAGTGCGTCTATGGAAAAGACGCTGACATGCCGCATTTGTTTACTGATACCGTCAAAGCGATAGACGAAGTTGTCAATGTTGATTACAAAATTCACGGCTGTCCCGTGGATCGCAATGAATTAACCTTTGTAATCCGCTCTCTGCTGATAGGTAAAAAGCCTGAAATCCCGGAATATCCAGTATGTGTTGAGTGCAAAGCAAAGGGAAATCAATGCTTGTGGGAATATGGCCAGATATGCCTTGGCCCAATTACAAGAGCCGGCTGTGGTGCCAGGTGCCCCTCGTCGGGCTTCAGATGTTTTGGGTGTCGAGGATATGTCGATGAAGCTAATATAGATGCGGCCAAGGATGTGATTGAGAAATACGGTTTGAGCGTTGAAGACCTTAAAAGCAAAATGATTCTTTTTGGAAATAATAAGCAGGTGTCTATAGATGAGTAAAAATATAAATATCAATGTAAAACACGTTACCCGCATTGAAGGACACGGCAATATAGTTGTTAATGCTACTGATGGTAAAATTGAAGAAGTAAAGTGGCAGGTGCCCGAAGCTCCGAGGTTTTTTGAAGCAATGGTTCGAGGACGCAGCTATGAAGATATCCAGATTATAGTCAGCAGGATATGCGGTATCTGCTCTATAACTCACTCACTGGCTTCGACTAAGGCGGTTGAGACGGCGTTGGGTATTGAAATCTCGAAACAAACAGATATTATTCGGATATTGATGCACTATTCCGAGCAGTTGCAGAGCCACATCTTGCATGTAGGTTATTTAGCTGCCCCGGATTTCTTCGGCGTCCCATCAGTTGTGCCGCTGATTGCTACCGCTGGTGACGTGGTCAAGACGATTATCAGTCTGCACAGACTCGCCAACGAATGGTCAGACCTTATCGGCGGCAGAACTACCCACCCGATAACAATAAAACCTGGCGGCTTCACCGTAATACCAACAGAAAAGCAATTCCGCCAATTACAGGAAAAACTGAAAAATAGCGTGGCTGCTCTTAAGGCTGTAGCTGACGTTCTGCTTTCGGTTGCTGAGAATATACCTGCGTTTGAGCGTGAGACTGAGTATATTTCACTCAAGCAGGACAATCCACCAACGTATACATTCTATCACGGCCGGATAGCTTCGACTGATTATGACGGCACGGTAGATATAAACAGCTGGCACGATGTAACTAACGAATATGTTTCCGAACAATCAACTGCCAAATGGGCAAAATGGCATCGTGAATCTTACGCTGTTGGTGCACTTGCCAGGTTTAATAATAATGCCGAGTTATTGTCTCCGATTGCCAAAGACGTAGCGAAGATGTTTGCTATGGAAAAAGGTTGCTGCAATCCCTACATGAATAATATCGCCCAGCTCGTAGAATGTGCCCATGTAGTCGAAACCAGCATCGGGATGATTGATGAGCTTTTGACAAAGGGTTTGAAAAATGAGAAAGCCGTCAGCAGTCCTAAAGCCGGCAAAGGCGTAGGCTGTGTCGAGGCGCCACGAGGTATACTTTTCCACGAATACGAGTTCGACAAAAAGGGTAACTGTGTTGCAGCAGACATCTGCATCCCAACCAACGAAAACCACGGCAATATTCAGAAAGACTTCGAAAAGCTGGTGCCGGAAACAATCGACCAGGGCGAAGATGCTGTCCAGCACAAAATGGAGATGCTTGTTCGAGCTTATGACCCGTGCATTTCCTGCTCAGCACATATGTTAGATGTGCGATTTGTCAAGTGAATCACAATTTGCCCAAAGATGTGATTGTTTTAGGACTTGGAAACCCGCTAATGTCGGATGAGGGCGTTGGTGTAGCTGTCATTGAGCGGTTTTCGGCTCATTCCGACAAGTTCCCTAACGTTGATTTCATAGATGCAGGTACAGGGGGCATGTCTATTCTGCATCTCCTCGAACATAGACGCAAAGCCATTATTATTGATTGCGCAAATATGGGCGTTGAGGCGGGTCATATTAAGAGGTTCACTCCCGATGAGGTTCTAAGTGTAAAAAAGCTTGCCCACCACTCTCTCCATGAGCAGGATTTACTGCAAATCATCGGTTTGATACGAAGGTTAGGCCGTTGTCCACAAGAAATCGTAATATTCGGCATCCAGCCGGAAAGCACCTTTTTTGGCCAAAAGCTAAGCCAAAAACTTGTGGACAGAATGGATGACTATATAACCCTCATTTGTGAGGAGCTTGACAGTTAGCTTGCCCTCGCAGAGGGCACCACTACACGAGTTTCATGACCTGTCCTCTGACAAAAAAGTATTAGAAATTTCCAAAGAAAAAGAACATTTAAAATCAGCGTATAAGTTTGAACATCATTACGGCCTTTTTCAACACACCGGCCGCTTAAATTTATGATGCCTGCCGGGGTATAGCATTAGAGCACCTGCCATTGTATAATTAACCGTTTTAGAGCCGGTGAAAACAGATGGATGAAATAGACTTACTTTTGAATGCCTATTATGAAACCCTGTATGAACGCCTGGGGGCCGGCAAGGTCATTCTGGCAGAGAAAATAGAGCAACTGCTGACGGAGGAGATTGCAAAACGTGGTTTCGAGAACCTCGATAAAGAGAAATACAGTGCATACCGGGATGCGTGCCTGGCCTTTATAGATGAACGGATTGAAAGCTACAACCCGTTTGGGATTCAATATACTTTTGACCGTGCCGCAAGGCAAAGGAGCTTTGAGCTGGAATTGCAGCTTAACTGGTATGACAGCACGGAGGAATTTGAGCAGCTATTGGAAGCTGTGCGCCTCAAAACAGAATCCGACTTGTCGGACAAGTCCGAAATGACCGAGCAGCGGCTGCAGCCGCTGGTGGATGAGCTGATTGAAGAGGTTGGAGCGTTCCCGGATAAGAGCATTATATCCGCTTACGAGGCCGAACCTGCTCTGAATAAGCTGCCGGACTACATGGTGGCCCTCGCAATTGAAAAAACCATCGGTCAACAAAAATAGTTTTTTATCAGCATATTATCCAAAAGTACCGCCATACTTATGCTGCTTGGCCCGATTGCATTGCTTGTGATGAAAAATAAATCTAAAAAGAAACCCCTGCGATGCCATGAACAGGATATTCCTTTATCTTATCTGATTATGTGTCTGAAATACCTGCCTTCAGCCTCACAGGGGTAATCTACAACACAATGTTATTTTCCGCTTTTCAATTTCCTTTCTGCTAATTTTTGTTTATTTTTCTAATCCTTTTTTATTACATTTTCTCACTCTCTAATATTTTGCATCGGCAGAGTACACTGTTCTCCTTTAGCTTTTCTGGACGTCACCATCATCAGGAAAAAACGCTTCCTTAAATCAGGCAAAAACGCCAAAAAATTGAAAACTTCTTATCTTTACCCCCCTATCCCCAAACTCCAAGCTAAGAGTTAAAATGCCTTGCCCGAAACTAGGCAATTTGCCCTGCTTAAACCCGATAATGAGAAGGATAAGTGCTCAAAAATTTTTTCTAAACAAGCCAAAAAAACTAAAAATTTTAGTTTTTTTATAAAACCAAAGGATTTCTGACTCAAAAATAATTTTAAACGCCCGCTACAACAATATCCGTAAAAACAAGACTCGGAGTTCGCTGCGAAGAATATATCCATGGGTCACTGGCAACTTCGGAGAGCTTGTGCCAAAATTCGAGATGATTTCCGGCAACGTTCATCTCCGCAACTGCCTGAACAGGTTTACCCTTGTCAAAAAGTTTTCCAGTAATGCCAATCGATGCATCTCCCGTAGTCGAATTGGAGTTACCACCAATAAATCCTGTGATGAGAATACCTCTGCCAAGGTCCTCCATTATCTCTTTGACCGACCTTTTGCCCGGGGGGATAATCAGATTCGAATCTCCAGCTGTTGTCGGCTCACAGCCGAGCTTCCTGCTGTAGTACCAATCAATGTAGAATTCTTTTAGCACGCCTGACTCAATCATAACCCTCTTTTTCGCAGCGAATCCGTCACCATCAAATAATTTACTGCCCAGTCCGCCCACGACCAAAGGGTCATCAATGAGTGTAAGATGCTCGCTTGCAATTTTCCGGCCTTTCTTATCCGTGAGAAAAGACTGCTTCTGCTGTATGTTCCTGCCGTTCATAGCGGCAAGAAGACCTCTGAGAAATCTTGGAACGTTTCGATTCTCTATTATGACAGGCAGCGTCTGGGTCTCGATTTTTTTTGAACCAAGCAAATCAAGCGCACGCTGTGCTGCAACTTCACCAATTTCTTTTTCTGAAGGCAAGCCGTCTCTGCTGACGGAGCCTACAAAGTGATAGCCGGTTGGTCGGCGGTCTCCCTCGTCTTGTACTGTCACCATCGCTCCAGCCCAATACACTGTTGACTCGTGGCAGCCTTCAAATCCATTACTACTCAACTCTACAGATTCCACATGCTCGTCATACTCGCTTGCAGTCACAGATATTACTTTCTCTGAACCTTTGGTAAGGCTTGACTGCTCGATGGCCTTTACCATTGCATGTCGCTTTTCAGGTGAAAACCGCTTATGCCCGGGGTCAACAATTTGCAGGTCTACCTTCGGTCTGCCTTTATAGTACTTTGGGTCGGGCAGAGAGCGATATGGGTCTCCAGCCAACAGTTTTGTTGCAGCAACAGCATTTGAGATAAAGTCCTTCAAAGTTTCTTTACGCAAATCTGAGGTACTTTGACTCGTATATCGACGATTGACGAAAAGCTCGATAGTAAGACTTCTCTCGGATGCTTCTTTTACGCTTTCCGGCTTACGCTCGCGATAGCTTATTTCTACAAACCGGGTCCTCTGTATTCTTACCCGACATTCGTCTGCACCAGCGGACGTTGCGGTCTTTAGTGACCAGGCAGCTAAATCGTATAATTCTTTGCTCATATTGATAGCCCCTTACCTACGCTTTCACACCTCCAACAGTCATCGATTTGACCAAAGTAGTAGGCAGCCCGAAACCTACAGGGACCCTTTGCCCATCTTTCCCGCATATCGAAGCTCCCGTTTGGGCCATTCCAAGGTCATTTGCAACCATGGTGACATTCTGTAAGACCTTGGGGCCATTTCCCATAATATTTATATCTTTGACAGGTGCCGTTAGCTTACCATCTTCAATTATCTTTCCCTGTGATACATAAAATGCGAAGTCACCTTCGCCAATTTTCACCTGTCCATTACTTATATCCTGCACATAGATACCTTTTTTCACACTCTTAATAACATCCTCAGGACTTGCTTGCCCTGCTAACATATATGTGTTTCTCATTCGCGGTAGAACGTAATGCTCATAGCTCTGGCGTCGCCCATTGCCCGTTGGCTTGACCTTGTAATAATTAGCAGATATCTTATCATGCATGTAGCTGCGAAGAATTCCATTCCTCACCAGTACGGTTCTTTGGCCAAGAGTACCTTCATCATCTACGTTGATTGAACCTAAGAGCTGAGGATTGGTTCCATCATCAATAATGGAGACAAATGGCTCGGCAACTTTCCTGCCGAGCATAGTGGCGTAAGTGGAAATCCCTTTTCTGTTGAAGTCAGCCTCCATTCCGTGCCCAATTGCTTCGTGGAGAAGAACTCCTGTCAATCCCGGTCCTAGAACTACAGGCATTTGGCCTGCCGGTGGTTGAACGGCATCAAAAAGTATCATAGCATTACTGACAGCTTTCTGTGCCAAAGAACCAGCTATCTCAAAAGTATAATATGAAAAATCTCGGCGACCGCCTATTTCCTGCCAAGCCTTCTCTCGCCTTCCATCCTTTTCCGCTACAACAAGAGCAAAAAGATAATTCTTGGGAATTAGGTCGTTGGCCTTTACACCTTCGCTTGTAACTACAAGGATTCGCTTCTGCTGGTCATGAAAACCCGCGTTTACCTTGATAACCAGAGGAGAAAGCTTGAAACACTTGTCGTTTATAGATTGGACAAGGGGAAGCTTGGATTCAAGGGGAATGGAAGTTAAGAGTCGTTCAAGCGGGTAGTAATTATCAGTCTTTAGCCTTACAAATTGCCCCGCAGGTTTGCTTGCGCTTGAATCAGCGATAGTGGCGGCAGTTGACGCAGCAGCCAACATGGATTCCTCAGTCAACTCCTGTGTGAATCCATACCCAACCTGGTCTGCTTTTACAGTTCGAATACCCACACCCAAAGCAATATTGCTGTAAGCCCGATTTACCTTTCCATCCTCAAGAGCTACCCAATTGCTCACCGTATGCTCAAAATACAAATCAGCAAAATCCCCTCCCCTACTTAGAGCCTTTGCCAGTACCCTCCAGCACAGACTGTCTGATACCCCAAATTCAGACTCAAAATACTCTTTCCGCTCCGCTTTGGCGATACTCAGCCAACCTGAAGACATAAAGGGAATAATAGTTGCTGAAGAAGCAGCCCCGGCAGCCTGCTTGAGAAAGGAACGTCTTGTTATCTGACTCATACAACCTCCAAGGATTACAAATTTCCCATTATCGACAGCACAATCTAAACTCTATTTTTTGAGAAGCTATTATAGGGCAGATGAGACATAAATGAAAAGAGAAACGTCAAGGAATCAGCAGGAGTCTTGACGCACCGCATGTTTTTAAGCATTTTACCCCAAATAAAAACCCCGTAAGTGCTTAACCTACGGGATATTACCTAACGAGGCCGATGAGACTCGAACTCACAACCTTCGGATCGACAGTCCGACGCTCTAACCAATTGAGCTACGGCCCCTAATCTAAATAAATAATATCGTGTGAAGGCCCTTTTGCAAAATGCATTATACCAGCCAACCATCTTTTGTGTCAATCGCTTTTATATGAAACAGATAATCCAAAATTCAAAAATCCTCTATGCTATTTATTGTTAAGTACAAAATGACAGGAATGGCTCTGCCTCTACAGACCCATATAGCCCTTATATGTAACAACTATTTTCTCGTAAACCGTGAACGTCTGAGAACCGGTTGTGACTTTCTACCCTCTTTGTGGTTCTCCTGGAGAACCTTCATTGCTTTTTTTACGTCGGCTACTTTCAATACACCGGTTGTTCGGCCACCCTTAGCACCGGCAGTACAATATGCATACGAAATATTTATGTGGTTCTTAGCCAGTTTCTCCGCCACCGTTGCAAGTGCTCCAGCCTTGTTGTCCAGATTCACACACATAACTTCCGTCTCATTGTAGCGCATATTGAGTTTAGACAGCGCCTCTTTTGCCCCTTTCGGTGCAGCAAAAACTACCCGCAGAACTCCATGCTCCACAGAATCCATCATTGTCATCGCTATAATATTAATCTTAGCCCGTGCAAATTCACCAAGTACCCGTGCCAACACCCCCGGCTTATTGACCATAAAAATCGAAAATTGTATCGCAATATACATAACTTCGGCCTCTCTAATCAAACGCATTGCCGCGAAGCAGCAATAACATCTCACCTAAAGTTATAGTGACGGTTAATCTACACTCATTGCCTCGAGGGCACTTTGCTTATCCGGGAAAAATCTAAAAACCTTATCAAGATTGGTTATTTTGAAGACCCTGTGCAATTGTGGATTTATCTTACTAATCGTGACTTCACCGTTATGCGGCTGGAGTCTAGACCGGGTCTCCAAAAGCAGCCCCAACATCAGAGATGAGAAAAACTTCACTTCTCCAAAGTCAAATATTATTCTGTTTGGATGATTGTTATCAATAAATTCCTTTATCCGTTTGGAAACGGCCGCTATCTGTTCCGTATTACTTATAGTGGCGCTCTTGAAAGACACTACCGCAGTGTTCTCCTCACTGGTTATTTCCATGTCAACTTTTTCGTCCATATAGCTTGTCCTTCTTTCCATAACCAAAATACAAAACTCCATCTAATTAAATTATCCCAAGTTTTATCGCCACAGTCAAGTTTTTTGCCCATTTTTACTTTTTACCTGTTAAACCCCACTTTTCAGCATTTCCAGCAGGCAATAAAATGTCCGGCATAACTACTGCTTTGCTTCAATTCCGGCATTTGCCTTAGACAATCGGCCTGGCGGCAAGGGCATCGTGAGTGGAACGGGCAGCCGGTCGGTGGATTCAAGGCACTCGGTACTTCACCACCAAGAATGGTCCTGCGACCACGCAGTGACTGCTCAGTCTGCGGAATTGCCGAGATAAGCGCACGTGTATAAGGATGCAAAGGATTTTGATACAACTGTTGTGCCGTAGCTCTCTCTACAATCTTCCCCATATACATAACCGCCACGATATCACAAAAAAACTTTACCACAGCCAAATCGTGTGCGATAAATAAATAGGTCAGCCCAAATTCCTGCTGCAAATCCTTCAATAGATTCAAAATTTGCGATTGAACTGAAACATCGAGGGCACTAACCGGCTCATCACAAATAACCAGTTCCGGCTCCAGCGATAGCGCTCTTGCTACTCCAATTCGCTGCCTCTGTCCACCTGAAAACTCATGCGGGTAACGGTTGATGTGCTCCGGTGCCAGCCCAACCTTTGAAAGCAGTATCGCTATCCGCTCGGTCAGTTCACTGCCGGTTATACCTCTATGAATCCTCAACGGCTCACCAATGGCATTGCCAACGGTCATTCTCGGATTTAATGAACCGTAAGGGTCCTGGAAGATAAGACTAATCTGTCTGCGAAGCTTCCGCAGCGCGGCCTTTTCGGCAGACAAAACCTCCACCTGGTCAAAGAAAATCTTTCCCGCCGTTGCCGGTACCAGCCGTATTATGCTATGGGCGACGGTCGTCTTGCCACAGCCGCTCTCGCCAACAAGACCCAGCGTCTGGCCTTTCTTTATTTCGAAGCTTACGCCATCAACCGCTTTGACATAGCCAACAGTTTTACGCAGCAGACCTTTCTTTATAGAAAAATAGGTCTTTAAGTCATCGACTTTCAGCAGATATCCGTTCGTGTTTACCATATATATCTTTCTACTGCGTATAACCCGGCGCATACCAGCAGGCGACCGAGCGGCCCGGCTGAACCTCCTTAAGCTCTGGTTCGGCAGTCTGACACCGCTTGTCTCCGCAACCTGTCGGGCAGCGAGGATGAAATTTACAACCCGATGGGAAGTGTAACGGGTCCGGTACGTTACCTGAAATGGTATGCAGGCGTTTTCCTTCAAAGCCCAACCGCAGCAACGATTTCAAAAGCCCCTGCGTATAAGGGTGCAAGGGTTCTGCAAAAAGCCGCTGTGCATCTGCAACTTCAACTATTCTCGATGCGTACATCACCGCAACATCCTCAGCCCGCTCTGCAACGATGCCTAAATCATGGGTTATCAGCAAAATACTCATTCCCTTCTGCTTCTGCAATTCATCCAACAAATCCAGTATCTGTGCCTGAATCGTTACATCGAGAGCGGTCGTTGGCTCGTCAACTATCAATAATGTCGGTTGGCAACTTACGGCCATTGCTATCATAACCCGCTGCTGCATACCTCCTGACATTTGATGAGGATATTCGACAGCCCGTTGTGCCGCATCAGCGATACCAACGGCCTGTAATATATCGACCGCATCCGCCCACGCCTCGCTGAAGCTTTTTTTCTGATGGAGCATTATGGCCTCTACTATCTGGTTGCCTATAGTATAAACCGGATTGAGACTGGTCATCGGTTCCTGAAAAACCATAGCTATTTCATTGCCGCGGACCTGTCGCATTTGTTTTTCGCTGAGCGATAATAAGTTTTTTTGCTCAAAGGTAATTTCGCCACTAATGATTTTACCCTGTGGCGTTGGAACCAACTGCATAATTGACAGTGCTGTAACGCTCTTACCACATCCACTTTCACCAACGAGCGCAAAAGTTTTGCCCTTCTTTATCGAAAATCCCACATCCTGCACCGCCTTTATAACACCCTTTTCAGAAAAGAAGTGTGTCGAAAGGCCTTTTACCGACAATAATGTGCCATCGTTTGCCATATTGCTTCAACAAATACGCTTTACGTCTTATTGAATTCTCAGCCTCGGGTCAATAGCATCCCGTAATGCCTCACCTACTAAATTATATGCCAGCACAGTTAGAAATATCGCCAAGCCTGGAAAAAGAGAGAGCCACCAAAGAAACCTTCCAGTAGTACTAACACCTAAACTGAGCATTTGCCCCCAGCTTGGAGTTGGCGGTGCAACACCAAAACCAAGAAAACTAAGGGCTGCTTCAATGAATATAGCGCCGGCAATCCCAAAGGTAGCATTGACCAATACCGGAGCAATACCGTTTGGCAGCATGTGTCTGAAAAGAATGCTCCGCAAAGGCAGACCCAGCGACACCGCTGCCTGGACAAAATCCTGTCTTCGCAATTTGAAAAATTCCGCTCGGATAAAACGAGCATCCCTTGTCCAGCTTGTAATGCCAATAATTATCATAATGTTTAATAGAGACCGTGGGAAAAATGCCACAATCGTGATGATGAGAAAGAACGCCGGAATAGCCATCATTATTTCTACGATTCGCATCCCGACAAAATCCACCTTTCCACCGAAATACCCCAGAATCGCTCCAACTATTACACCTATAATGGCCGAAATACCAACCGCTACGAACCCTACCGAAAGCGATATTCTGCTGCCATGAATCAATCTGCACAGCACATCCGAGCCGACATCATCGGTCCCCAGCCAGTGCTGACGACTGGGCGGCTGCTCACGCAGCTTCAAATTCGTACGGCCGTAACCGTATGGTATTGGAGCAAAAACAGCATTTGTTGCCTTACCTGAAGCCACCAATGCCTTGTAATCCGTAGCATCGAGTCTTCGTGGGACAAAAATCTGCAGCAATATAAATCCTATAAGGACTATCGAACTGTTTATACATATCTGGCGCCACAACACCATCCCCCGAATAGAGGGGTCGACACGTTTGTGATTGCGTCTGATTAGCAACACCTGCAGATATCCGATGACTGCCGCAAGGCAAATGCAATAATCGCTTGGCCGTAAATTTCTGAATACAGGAAAGTGTAACTGTCCATCAATGCGGAGCACATATGGTTTGTCATTGGCAAGAAACGGCGCAAAAATGGCAACTACGAACAGAAAAACAATAAAGCCAAGGCAAATCCTGCTAAGGCGGTTTTTGGAAAACTCCTGCCAGACCAGTTCGCCGTAAGATGTACCCCAGTCCGATTTCTCTTGTGATTCTTTACCCATAATTTGTTACACGGCACTTTCAAAACTAATTCGCGGGTCTGCAATGGCATAAGCGATATCGCCAAACAAAAGACCGAGCAAATTCAGAACTCCACCGATAGTTGCAACAGCCATAACCACGTTATAATCACGCGTCGTAACCGCTTCAAATGCCAGTAATCCCATGCCCGGAATACTAAATATCCTTTCGATAATTACCGACCCCCCAAGCATCGCAGGAAGCAGTGTAGCCATAACTGTAATAACCGGAATTATACTGTTGCGAAACGCATGTCTGAATATTACGACCAAATTTGACAACCCCTTAGCACGCGCAGTTCTTACATAATCAGAGCGAAGATTATCCAGCATTCCCGCCCTAACCAGCTTGGTAAGATATGCGAATCCGGTATAGGTCAGACAAAGCACCGGCAAAACCAGATGCCACAATCTATCCGCCAGCCATGGGAAAAAAGGCAACTGGTCGGCATAATTGCTGCTAAGTCCCGCCGGTGGAAACCAGCTTTTAAACGCAGGCCCGCAGAAATATCCTATCACCATCTGACCAACCCACATAACCGGCAAGGACCAAAGCATAAATAAAACTACAGAACTAGCCCGGTCAAAAAATCGCCTGTGCTGCACTGCTGTTAAAACCCCAAGCGGAAGCGATACCGCATAGATAATCACAAAAGCGATTATGTTCAGTGTAAGGGTAATGGGTAGTCTCTCTTTGATTAGCTCGATAACCGGCCGATGATGTTTTATTGAATCACCAAAATCAAGACGTATTAAGCGTCCAAGCCAAATGCCATATTGAATATGCACCGGCTTATCCAGCCCATAGAGTTTCATCCGCGCTTCACGAACGTCAGCCGCCCGCTCAGCATCCAGTTGTCCGCCCGGCGCCATACTCAAACTGACAGGGTCGCCCGGCGCAATCCGGCTGATGGCAAAGACCATCACCGTTATCCCCAGCAGCGTTGGAATCATCAACAGCAATCGTCTTAATATATATGTTGTCATCTAAAAATCTTCACCACATCCTATGAACTGTGAGCAACAAACTACGAACTTACTTATATCTCTGCTTTTCCTTCAGGACATACCATTCAAACTCATAAAGACCGAGTTTATGCATATTCACATTTTCAAATCGCTTATCCAGAAAACGAACCTCCGGTCTGAAAAACAAGAACGTATATGGCTGTTCCTCGTGCAAGAGTCGATGAAAAAGATGATAAAGGGCATATCGATTCCCATCATCTAATGTTCGTCTTGCCTGCTCTATAATTACATCAGCTTCAGCGTTTCTAAAACTGACAAAATTATTACCTCGCCCCTCAATTTGTGAACTATGAAAAATCTGATATGGGTCGGATTCAATTGTCCCGCCCCATCCAATCGTCGCAGCGTCGAACTTGCGGTTATTTAACCTTTCTACAAATACCGACCATTCATAAGGGTCTGGTATAACTTCCACGCCTACTTTCGCTGCCTCGTCTTTGAGCAATTTCGCTACTTGCTCATAAATCATCCTACCGGTTGAATATGAATATTTGAACCGCAAGGGCAAGCCATCTTTGTCCCTTATGCCATCACCGTCACTGTCGACCCATCCGGCCTCATCTAACAGTTCTCTCGCCTTGTCCGGATCAAACGGCCAAGGTTTCACGTTTGGATCGCTTTGTGGTCCATACAGGTAAAAAGGGCCCGTTGAAATCTCTGCATTGCCTTTGAGCACATGCTTTATGATTGACTGCCTATCAACAAGGTGCGTCATAGCCAGCCGAACCAGCCGGTCCTTGAAAAATGGCCTTTCCTGATTCCAGCCAATAAAGAAGTATGGAACACTCGGTACCCAGCACTTTATCGTCCGAAATTCCTTCCCGAACTCATCGTTCTTGACCATTTCGGCAAACTGTTCGGGCGTTGGTCGCATATAATCAACATCATGTGAACGAATCGCCTGCAAAGCTGCTATGTCATTGGTTATAAAATGAAAGACGATCTTATCCAGCTTCGGCTTGTATCCCCAGTAATTCTCATTCCGCCGCAGCACAATCTGCTGACCGACATCCCATTTCTCAAACACATAAGGCCCACTTCCAAAAGGATTCGACCGGCGGGTATTGAATTCTTGCGGGTCATCAAACTCATATACATGCTTTGGAAGTACTTCAAAAATACCAACTGATTCAATCGTTTTCCAGTAAAGTTCCTTGAAACTGAATCTGACCGTTCGTTCATCTATTTTGACAACCTCCTTAACGTTATGGTAATAGTTGCGCAAATCGGCCGCATCGACACCAGGATTCATTATAGTTTCAAAGGTAAAAATCACGTCATCGGCTGTAACAGGTGCTCCATCGGAAAAATATATACCATCCCGAAGATAAACCGTCACGTTCAATCCGCCATCGCTAATTTCCATTCGCTCAGCAAGCCACGGTTTGAGTATGACCTTTTCAGATTCCTTATCGTATTCAAATAGTCTTTCGAAGATAGTTCCGGTTGTAATATATCTTGTGTACATATCACCTTCTACAGTGTAGGGATTCAATGTGTGCGGTTCGGCCGACAAATGCCAGACGAGCCAGTCGCCTTCGTCGCCGGGATATTCTTCGCCCGGCAAATCAGCTGAGCTTACTTTCTCCCTGACAACCCTCGTAGCCCCTGTGGCCTCCCACCTGTCTATGAGGAGATTTAGACGCTCATACAACCTGTCCGCCTGCACCATCGACAAAACCTGCAGCAGTACGACAAAAGCTAAAAACAAGAAAAGAAAAAACGTAAATATTCCTGAACGACCATTCATAATACAACCCCTAATACTTTATTCTGTAATTTGTCTTTTGCCTTCTTATTTATACCTTTGCTTTTGCTTCGGCACATACCACTCGAGATAGTTAAGCCCTAATTCATGAATCTTAACGTTTTTGAAGCGTTTATCAACAAGCCGAAAGGTCGGCCGGGTAAATAAAAATGTATAGGGCTGCTCCTCGTGCAGAATCTCGTGCAGACGATGAAATTTTTTAACCCTCTCTTTCTCGTTGAGTATTGCTCTTGCCTGCTCCATTAACATATCCGCTTCAGCATTGCGGAATCCTACATAATTACAAGCCCGGTTGCCGATTTGCGAAGAATGAAATATCTGATACGGGTCCTCAAGAATATCACCGCCCCAGCCCATTACCATTGACTCGAACTTCCTGTCAGTCAGCCGAGGTAAAAGAACCGACCATTCATAAGGTTCTAGTACCACCTCGATGCCTGCCTTGGCAGCATCATCTTTGAATAATTTAGCCAGTCGCTTATATAAATCAGAACCTGCTGAATAAATGAAATTAAATCTAAGTGCTACCCCATCTTTATCACGAATTCCATCCCTATCGCTGTCAACCCAACCCGCTTCATCAAGTAACGCCTTAGCTTTTTCCACATCGTAAGGCCACGGTTCGATATCAGGATTATTATCCGGGCCATTGATGTAAAATGGACCACTTATCATTTCCGCATGTCCTTTAAGCAGATAATCTACTATATATCTGCGATTGACTATATGCGTCAAAGCCAAGCGAACTCGTCTGTCTTTAAAAAACACCTTATCCATATTCCAACCCATATAAAAATAGGGCGTCCAAGGCGTCCAGTAGGAAAGACAGCGGAATTCCCTGTTGAATTCTTCGTCTTCAACCAAATCTGCAAATTGTTCCGGCTCAGGAATCATAAGGTCTATCTGATGCGAACGAAGAGCTTGCAAACAAGCTGAAGCGTTCGTTATAAACTTAAAAATAATTTTCTTCAGCTTGGGTTTCGGGCCCCAGTAGTTCTCATTGCGCCGCAGGACAATCTGCTGACCCACATCCCATTTCTCAAACATATAAGGCCCACTGCCTACAGGCCTCGACACACGCTTGTTGAATTCATTGGCATCTTCAAATTCATATATATGTTTAGGGTATATGCCAATGTCCCACGTAAGGGCGCAAATCTGCAGAGACTTAAAATACGGCCTCTTCATATAAAACTTAACTACCCGTTCATCAACCTTAACTACCTTTTCTATATCAATAAATTGTTGTGCTACATTGGATCCATCAACCATGGGATTCATTACCGTCCCATAAGTAAAGACAACATCATCAACTGTAATGGGCACTCCATCCGAAAAATGTATATCATCCTTTAGCCGAAAAGATATCTCTTTTCCATCAGGTGATACTTCATAACTATCAGCAAGCCAAGGCTTAAGTTTAACCTCGTCAAAATCATAAGCTAATAGTGGTTCAAAAATAAACGGGATAGTAATCCATCTTGAATATATATCAGAATCAACATTAATCTGATTAAGGGTCTTTGGCTCAACTCGAAACGCCCATATCAGCCAATCACCTTCGTCTCCGGGATATTCTTCATCGACCCCACCTGACACCCCCGGCTTACCCCTATCTGCTTCAGGCGCACCGCCACTTTCAAAAATCTCCTCGAGGCGGTTAAGACCCTCGTAAAATCGGTCGGATTGAAACATTGAAAGAATTTGCAGCAGGATAATAATTGACAGCAATAAAAAAAAGGAAAAAGTGAAGACACCTCTATGCCTATTCATAAAACCAAACCTCCGGTGTTTGGTAACCACACCATTGCCTTATGGGGTCGGCCTTGGCGGCTCCGGCAAGGGAACTGGCGCAGTTCGGCTGCCACTGATACTACTATATTCAAAGCCGAGTTTTAACGGCAGCTGCCCTGCTGCCGTTCCATAACCAAGCAACAAAGCATGTTCCCGCAAAAGAGCTGCTGTATCCTCTGCCTCAATAGCCCTTTTCATCGCCGTTTGCATTTTACCCAGAAGTTTACTGATGCACTTGTCCTCTATCTCGATTATTACCGAAGCCAATTGACCTTTCTGCGTATCACTTAAAAATTCGCTGCCTTTGACGTATCTTTGTATCACATAAGAATACAATTGACTGAAGCTGCGGGCAACAACGGTGTTGCTTTGGCCCGCGGGAGATATCTTGCTGCAGAGTGATTTTAAGATAATATCATCCAGAGGTTCAAATTCCACTTTCCAGCCGGCATATCTTTTAATGCGCATATTGGCTATTCGCAGCAGCAAATCCTCTGCCTGCCGAATTTTCACATCAGCAGCAAATCTGGTCATTAAAGCTGTTATCTCAGGGCTATCGCTTTCGACCAGCTTGTCAAGCTCCACTACGATGCTGCGTGCCAGTTTCAAACCAGATTCCCCCCCTGAATTCAACTTTTTTATAATACCAGGCGAAGTTATACAGTGGACCGCCCAGTATCGAACAACCGTGCTCTTATCTGCCAGCTTACTAACAGCCAAATCTGCAAATCGTGGGTCTTCAAATCCATCTATTAGAATCAAAAGGTTAACAGTAACTACAACTCTTCTTTCTTCCGGCGTTAATCTCAATGCCTCTTGAAGACCCAAAGAAATATATTTATGGGCCGATTCAGAAAATTGCTGAGCATACTGGTTCTGGTCACTTTGCCTGCTGAGGATGACCGTGCGGTTCAGTGCGATGTCCGCAAGGTCTCTGGTCTGAACCAATTCCCGCACCGCTTCACCAATAAAGCCGTCAATAATCCGCAAATCCTGGCTGTCGAGCACGCCTTTCCTGAGTACCGCGTCAATCTGCCTTGCATCAACGGCCTCAGAGCCTGAATCCATCATCAAGACTAAAAATGCCGATAGAACGGTAAGAAACAGCCATTTTAGCTTCATTTTTCTTCAACGTCCAATAGAAAAACACATTCAGATTAGATATTTCAAAGACTATGTTTGCGTTCAATAGCCTACTCCACCCCCGCTCCTGTCTTCCGACAGGAAGACGCGGGGGCTGCGAAGGCCGGATTATCTATCTTAACTTTATAAAATCCTTTTGTCAAGCGAATCCAGCCTTGAATTTCGATTTGAAATTGGCAACTGGAATTCGGCAATCCAACCTGTTTTTTTGTAAAACGCATCCCTGAAAATTAAGATTTCTCTGGAAAAGTATGATAAAATAATTATGATATCGCTGTGCGTCGAATAACCGACAATGCTAATGTAAATTGAGCAATTTTAATAATTAAAGAATTAAACAATCATTTGTCCGAAGGTTAAAAATGGCTAAAAATTTCGTTATTCTCATAAGTTTTCAGACGGTATTGATGCTCTTTTTAGGCTGTAAGCCAGAGTCTACCAAACAGCCACAGACCCAGCCGCAGAAGGCCGAAATCCTGAAACCAGAACCAGAAAAGGTCGAGCCGCCGAAAATCGAGCCCTCTATGCCCGAACCTAATCAGGTTGAACCTAACGAGGTTGAACCTAATGAGGTTGGCCCTGCTGAGACAAAATTACCAAGTGCCGAACCTAATAAAGTCACGCCCACCGCCAAAATTTCTTTTCATGACAAATGTGCCGCTATCCTAAATGAATTTGTCAACGATAAAGGCATGGTAAACTACAACGAGCTAAGGCGAAAAAAACCTGAGCTAAACAAGCTCCTCAATGAATTCGACAAGCTTGACCCGAAAGAATATAAGTCCTGGCCTAAAGAAGACAAAATCGCTTTCTGGATTAACGCATATAACATAAAAATACTCAAGGTAATTGCTGACAATTACCCTATTGAGTCAACACGAATGCTCCGTATTTTGTGGGGGCCTTATAGTATCAGGCACATCGACAAAAATATCGGTGGAATCTGGAAAAGCAAATTTCTCGTGATGAATGAGGAATTTACGCTCTCGGAAATTGACAGGCGTTTTTTCCGCAAAGAGTTTGATGAGCCGAGAGTATTCCTGGCCATAACCCACGCCAGCCTCTCCAGCCCGGCCTTGTGTAATGAGCCATATCGTGGGCACAAACTAAATGAACAATTAGACGAGCAGTGTAAAAAATTTCTGTCCAGCCCGGGTGCATTTAGAATTGATAGAGAAGACAACATAGTTCATCTGTCTGCCATACTTAAACCAACCTGGCATGGACGATATTTTCTCAAAAAGTATGGCACGGATAAAAAGTTCAAGGACCAGGAGCCGGCAGTCAGGGCCGTTTTGAATTTCATTACCAATTATGTTCCCAATAGCGATGTGTCTTTTCTCGAATTGAAAAACTATACTGTAAAATACCTCAACTATGATTGGACAATCAACGATGGCTCATAATATATAAAACGATGAACAACAAACATTAAAAAGGAAAACAACAAATGGCAAAAAAATCAACGTACAGTAATCTTCATTGCGACACAGGCAAATATCTCTTTACCAGCGAGTCCGTAACAATGGGCCACCCTGATAAAGTGGCTGACCACATATCCGATGCAGTCCTTGATGCAATGCTCGCACAAGACCCCAAAAGCAGGGTCGCCTGCGAGACAATGGTGAAAGACGATATGGTCATTGTTGGCGGTGAAATTACCACAAAAGCGGTTGTAGATATCCCGAAGGTCGTCCGTAATACTATCAAAGAAATCGGATATAATGACCCTGAACTCGGGTTTTGCCACGAAACCTGTGCTGTTATCGTATCGGTCGGCAAGCAAAGCCCTGATATTTCTCAAGGAGTAACCGAAGGCACCGGCCTGCACAAAGAACAAGGTGCCGGCGACCAGGGACTTATGTTCGGCTATGCATGTAAAGAAACCCCTCAGCTTATGCCTATGCCAATTCAGCTCGCACATACTATTACAACCCGATTGGAAAAAATGCGACAGAGTAAAAAGCTGCCCTGGCTGCGACCCGATGGCAAAAGCCAGGTAACGGTCGAATATGAGAATGGCAAGCCAAAACGCATTCATACGGTCGTTGTCGCGGCTCAGCATGCCCCGTCTGTCGGCTATAAACAATTGCGAAAACAAATTATCGAAAAAGTTATCTTGCCTGCCCTGCCGAAGCGACTCGTTGACAAAAACATTATATACCACATCAATCCTACTGGCCGATTCGTTACAGGTGGCCCAAAAGGTGATTGCGGACTGACAGGCAGAAAAATCATCGTCGATACCTACGGCGGAAGGGGAAGCCACGGCGGGGGCTGCTTTAGCGGCAAAGACCCCACAAAGGTTGATAGGACCGCCAGCTATATGGCCAGATATATCGCCAAGAACATCGTTGCCGCCGGCCTTGCCGATGCCTGCGAAATCCAGCTCTCCTATGCCATCGGTGTAGCTGAGCCGATTTCCATCCTTGTTGATACCGAAGGAACCTCGAAGATTAGCGAAGAAAAGTTAAGCCGGATTATAAGAAAGCTTTTCCCATTAACACCAAAGAGAATGATTACTTACTTAAAGCTTGCTCGGCCGATTTTCGCCCAGACCTCTTATGGCGGACACTTTGGCCGAAACCTGCCCAACTTCACCTGGGAAAAAACCGATATGGCCGCCAAACTGCGAAAAGCCGCAGGATTATAAGGGCGACTACACAAGGCCGCCCTAATCCGTATGCTTTAAGAAGTCCGAATTTCGGATTTCTTAGTGTTTAAAGTGTCGTTTGCCGGTAAAGACCATCGCGATACCGTGCTTATCCGCTGCGGCGATAACTTCATCGTCTTTTTTCGAGCCGCCCGGCTGAACTATGCAAGCTACACCCGCCTTAGCGGCGTTTTCAATATTATCCGGGAACGGGAAGAAGGCATCCGAGGCCATTGTACAGCCCTCCGCCGCATCGCCAGCGTTCTTAAATGCAATCAGGCCGGATTCTACGCGATTCATCTGCCCGGCTCCAACTCCTATGACCTTTTTGTTCTTAACCAGCACGATTGTATTGCTCTTGGTATGCTTTGCAGCAAGCCAGGCAACCCTTAAATTCTCAAGCTGCTCTTTTGTCGGCTTGGCCTTGGTCGGGTATGTCAATACATCCGGCTCCCAGCTGACTAAATCTCTCTGCTGCAACAATAATCCGCCTATAACACAACGAACATCGAACTCGCCGCAGTCAATCTTTGCCCTGTCAATCGGCCCAGTCTCCATAAGTCGAACCCTGCTGCCCCAGCTTTTGAGTGTCCTGATTATCTCAACCGCATCGGCGTCAAACTCAGGAGCAATAATCACCTCTGCAAAAAAGCCGCTCGCTCCAAGCGCCTTTCCGAATCGGCTGAAAGATTCCATTATCGTCCTTGCCAGCTCAACATCGACTTTCCGGTTTAACGCAACTATACTACCGAATGCACTAACCACATCGCCTTCGTAGGCCTTGCGATAGGCCTCGGTAATATCCTCATCAACCGCACAGCCGCAGGGATTGAGGTGCTTAACAACAACCGCCGCGGGTTCGGCGAATTCTTTAACCAGCTCAAACGCAGCATTCACATCCAGCAAATTATTAAAGCTGATTCCGGTCTCGCCTTCCATTATGTTAGCACTGCCGACCGATATCTCACCGCTTGCCGGCAGCTTATAAAATGCCGCGGTTTGGTGAGAGTTCTCACCATAACGCAGCTCCCTGTCTTTTCTAACGGCGATTGAGACCCTCTCCGGATAGGTCACATTTGCCCTGCCGTTCAGGTACTTCGATATAGCAGCGTCATACGAAGCCGTCAGCCCGAAGACAATCCTCGCACAGTCTTTGCGAAGCTCCTCGCTTACAGCGCCATTGTTTTTCTGCATCTGCTCAACGACCTTATCATACTGGTCCGGTTGCGTTACTACTGTCACATACTTATGATTCTTTGCAGCCGAGCGAACCATGCTCGGCCCACCAATATCAATATTTTCAATCGCCTCCTCTAACGTGCAACCCGGCTTGGCAATAGTCTGCTCAAATGGATAAAGATTCACACAGACCAAATCAATCGGTTCGATGTTGTGTTTTTTCATTGCATCGGTATGTTCTTTTTTGTCACGTAACCCCAACAGCGCTCCGTGTATTTTCGGATGAAGGGTCTTGACCCTGCCATCCATCATTTCCGGAAAGCCGGTAACCGACTCAATACCAACAACATCTACTCCGGCTTCACTTAGCTTTTTGGCTGTTCCGCCGGTGCTGATGATTTTCACTCCCATCTTGCTCAGTTTCTTTGCAAATTCAATTATGCCGCTTTTGTCAGAAACACTTATCAATGCCGTCTTAATTTTCACATCCATTTTACCTTCTTCTCCTTTTCTACCTAACAATGCGGTTAACAAACGACTATTTTCTATTCAACCGGTTCTATACAAGCTACGCGGCCACTCTCATCAGCAATATATATTTTCGAGTCCATCGTATTAGCTGCATATCTCGAAACCTGTGCGAAATTAACCGAATACAGCTTTTTTCTTACGTTGTTGTCCATCACCGCTAATGTCTTCACTTTTGTAATCACGTATGCTTTGCCTTTCGCCTCCGCCAGTAAATCAGCACCTTCACCCAACTGCCACAAAAGCTTGCCGCTTTTTTTATCTATCGCCGCCAGCCCTTTATAGCCGGCACGCTGATAAACAACCTCCCACGTTACGCGTGGAGCTTTGTCAAGCACTGCGTTCGTCTGGTATTTCCAGACAAGATTTCCCTTTAGGACATTAAGCATATCAAACCTGTAAATGCACGTATCTTCACAGGCAAAAAATAGTGAACTTCCATCCCTCATTACCGGCCCAACAATGCCGCCACCGGCATCAAACTGCCAGAGTTTGACAGGCCTGTCAGGGGTGATACTAATTAAGTTGCCGGCATCGGTAGAAAAAATAACGAAGCTCTCATCAGCTATAATCGAAGTAATCCTTGAATCATTCTCGGCCGCCGCCTCAAAAACCTGAATTTTGTCGTCCAAATGAAACACATGCAAACGTTTGTCTGTTCCAGCCAAATAAAAGTATGAACTGTTGCGAGCAGCAGGACAAACTATACCAAATTCCGGATAGTAGGCACTACGCACCATACAGGTTTGCATATCAAACTCAACAAAGCTGCCGCCGACTATAGATATTAGCTTATCCCCATAAAGCTCCATCTGTTCAACAGGCAAACCAGCTGGCGCGATGGACCTACCGGATATCATCTTGCCAACATGGCGGTCCAGAGCGAACATATAATTACGATTAGAAAGCGCATAGATACGCTCACCGAGAATAATCAATCGCTCTAAGCTCTCACCTTCTTTAATCGGCAGCTCATTATCCCACAGTGTTTTTAGCTTTGCAGACTCCAACAGTTCCGGCGAAATAAGCCTATCTGAGCCACCTGCTGTACCGAAAACAACTGGCTCAATCAATAGAACCGAAAGAAGCCCTAACAAACACAACTTACATCGCAAATGGCCTGACATTTCCCAGTCCTCCCTTTCGTTTTAAAATGATTAGTGATAACTAAAAAAATAATCAATCATCATTAATCCTTAATCAATTGCCTGCTTTACCCCGTTAGAAAAAAACTCCCTTCTACATCTCCCCGCCAACATCAGGAAACTTCTAACGGGGTTACATTTTCACGTAGTCTGCCAAGTCAATATTATGCTCTTCCTCGAATTTCTGCATCTCTTCGATACGCGCGATATCGTCATTTATTCGATTTACCAGCTTAAATATATATGGCTTACCTGCCAGCCGGTTTTTCAGGTCGTCGAGCATTGCTTCCCACGCCCCGTCGTACAACTGGGCCTTGAGGACTACCAGCATACGGTGCTCATTGCTCAATCTGTCAACGTAATCGCTCACCTCTTTGCGCCGTAAGACGTCCTGCGGACTGACACTCGTTTCGCCAGTTTTATCGCTATTTTCAGCCATTTTCTACCACCTTAACCCATCGGGCCACGGCGGGCTCTCAGGCTCGGCGTAGGCCTTCGCCGAAGCAGGCCGCCCCGACGAGTCGTTAAGATGTTTCCCGTCAGTCCCGTAAGGGATGCCTTGCGGCAGGATGGCTAAGTCCATAACGGGCTGCATTTCGGCCAAATGCTAACGAAAAGAGCCGCCAATTGCAACAAATTTTCCCAAATTTCTCTCGTTTAGATACTTAAACCTTCCTCATTCAAAATATTAGAAATGCAAGACAACAAGCTTAAAATGTTGCTTGTAATCCCGTCAGTCCCGTAAGGGATGCCTTACGGCAGGATGGCCAAACCCATGCAGGTATCATGCTAATTGATTTCTAATGTTTTCTAATTTTCCGAAGCAGATTAGCTCATCGCCCAACAGAATTTTCGTGTCTGCTCTCGGATTAGGTATTGTTTCAACATCTCTTGTTATTGCCAGAACGGTAATATCATGCTTTCTCAGTTCGGATTGAGAGAGTGTTTTATCCAGCACAGGACTTCCGGTAGAGACTGTAATTTTTGAAACCCCGTAGCCGCCTGTTGCCAATAAAAGCTCTTCAAATGACACCTTTTGGAAGATTTCTTTTTTGATGATTTTTTTCCTGAGAAAGTTGGTGACTCTCCTGACGAATTGTTCGTGCGTGAACACCTTGTATATTGCATACACCACGACCACAATAATGACTAAGTTTACCCAAATCACTAAATAAGAAGGAGTACGAAACGGCAGGAATGATTCAGACAACTTAGAAAGTATGGTCTCTTGAGGTACCAAAGAGCCAGCTAGAGTAGCAATCATAATGACCAGGCCTGCATTACCTAAAATGATAAGAACAGAAGCAATCCTCCGTCTCTGTTTATTGGCGGTAATCAACTCCGCCTCTTTTGTCGTAAATCCTGTCCCTGAAAAGCAGGATAACGCCTGGAATTTTGCCAAAGACCATTCAAGTCCGGTCAACTGAAACGCAATGGCCCCGATTCGTACCACAATGAATGATACAATAATCGCTAAAATGAACAAAATCAACATAATCGCTTCTCCTCAAATTTTGATATCCATTGAAATCCTCTACGCTACAAAAAAGTTTTTATTCGGCTTTTTATTTTTTAAGTTCAGCTTGCTTTTTTGTTGCTTCGATTTTCTCATCTATTTCTTTTGGGTCACCAAGATAGTAATGTTCTACCGCTTTTAAATCTTTATCAAGTTCATAAATCAGCGGTATACCTGTAGGTATATTCAAATTCGGTATGTCTTCATCACTGATACCGTCGAGATATTTTACAAGAGCCCTCAAACTGTTACCGTGAGCACAGATAAGAACCTTTCTTGCCCTTTTCAATTCGGGCTCGATAGAATCATACCAGTATGGCAAAAATCTTTCCACGGTATCCTTCAGGCACTCTGTTAGTGGTATATCTTTCTCATCTAAATCTTTGTATTTTGGTTCATTTGCCGGATTTCGCGGGTCGTCTTTGCTCAAAGCCGGAGGTCTTATATCATAACTTCTTCTCCAGATATGCACCTGCTTTTCGCCGTATTTTTCAGTCATTTCGCTTTTATTAAGGCCCTGAAGGGCCCCGTAATGACGCTCATTCAGACGCCACGAATTTATTACTTCAATCCACATCAAATCCATCTTTTCAAGGATAATCCACAAAGTCCGGATGGCTCTTTTCAATACCGAAGTAAACGCAATATCGAATGTGAATCCCTTTTGTTTGAGGACCGAGCCGGCCCTTTGGGCTTCAATGATACCTTTTTCAGACAAATCGACATCTGTCCAGCCGGTAAACCGGTTTTCTTTGTTCCAGGTACTTTCACCGTGTCTGACCAGCACAAGCTGTAACATTTCTGCACCACTTTTTAAGTTCTTTTAATTTCTCATTAAGATTTTAGAGCCATTTCTTCCTTTTGAAATAGATGACCATAATTGCTGCAATTATTATAAAAACCAGCCAGATTATTGCATAGCCCCAGCGCCACTTAAGCTCCGGCATATATTCAAAATTCATCCCGTAAATTCCTGCCACGAATGTCAGGGGAATAAATATTGTAGCGATAATCGTTAGCACCTTCATCACTGCATTCATCCTGTTGCTAATGCTCGAAAGATATATATCGAGCATACCCGAAACCATATCGCGAAAACTCTCAACGGTATCTATAACCTGTATTGTGTGGTCGTACGTATCCCTCAGATATATATCAGTAGTTTCCCTTATAAGCGAAGACTCACTTCTCTGCAAAGCGCTGATTAACTCTCTTAAAGGCCAGACCGACTTTCGCAAAGATATCATTTCGCTTTTGAGCTTATGGATTTGCTTAAGTGTCTTTTCTGTGGGGTCTGAAACCAGCTTTTCTTCCATAAGCTCGATTTTCTCTCCTATTTTCTCCAGAATAGAAAAATAATTGTCAACCACGGCGTCTATCAGAGAATAGCAAAGATAATCCGCCCCCATTTTTCGGATGCGGCCTTTCGAGTTTCTGATTCTGTCTCTTATCTGGTCGAAAACATCTCCGGTGCGTTCCTGAAATGAAATCACGAAATTCTTACCCAGCACCAGACTTACCTGCTCCTTTTCAACCTTCTGATTTTCATCGTTGTAGCTGAGCATGTTCAGCACGACAAAAAAGTATTTTTCAAAATCCTCGAATTTAGGCCGTTGGGTTGTGTGCAGAATGTCTTCAAGTATTAAAGGGTGCAACTCAAATTGTTTTCCGAGCTTTTCTATCACTTCTACTTCGTGTAAGCCATCGATATTTATCCACGTTACAGTAGGAGTAGATTTGAATGAGAAACATTGCTCGATATTCGAGAGCTGTTTTTCCTCAATATTCTGCTCATCATAATCGATATGGCTAATCCGCACTGCCTCTATTCTCTTTTCACCAACATGCACCAGCGTCCCGGGCGGCAATCCCGCTTTTTTCAAGTGCTTTTGAGTCGGTCTGGATTTTTTCATGTTTACTCTCATTTTTACTATCCTTGCGTCCTTACTTTTTTCGAAGCCACATTACTAACTTGTTTGCTGAAGCTACTGCACCTTTAATCTTTCGTGTCTGAACGACCGGGCTTTCTCAAAATGTAACTCGCTGTAATAAGACCACTGATAAAACCCATTATGAACGTCAGCATCAACAACAAGACTCTTGGCATGGCGATAGTCATAAAAAGCAACCTGGTTTCCACCGTCTGGGTGTTTTGAAGAAAGACTATCAAAGCCAACAACAAAATAACTATTATAGCAATGACCTTCACCTTTTTCATTTCTACTTGCTCCTTATTTCAATATTTTTGTTTATATTAATTTCGGGCTTGATAATTTTCTGTGCTCTTTATGATTTTGTTCATCATATCAACTACTTTATCCGGGTGTTTACCGATAGCTGTTTCTGCTGATAATAACAAATGCGTAGCTCCATCGAGAATGGCATTGGCTACATCGGTAACTTCCGCTCGTGTGGGAATCGGCTCTTCGGTCATACTATCCAGCATCTGAGTAGCCACGACAACAGGTTTATTTTTCTCCCGGCACTTTTTGACAATTTGCTTTTGTATCGCTGGAATTTCATAGATTGGAACACAAATGCCTAAATCGCCTCGCGCTACAATAATACCATCAGCTTCATCGATGATTGCGTCGATATTATCCAGCGCCTGCCGACTTTCCACTTTTGCGAAAATTTGGCAATGCAGATGTCTTGGCTTAACCATGTCTTTAACCAATCTTACATCATCTGCGCTTCTTACAAATGACTGCGCAACATAATCAAACTTATTATTAATACCAACTTCAATATCTATCTTATCTTTTTCAGTAAACGGTTCAAACTCCAATTTGGCTGCCGGTATGTTGACCCCTTTATTTTCCTTCAATTCTCCACCGTTAACCACCTTTGTTCTCAACCGCTTATTTTCGATTGACATAACCTCAAAGGTGATTTTGCCATCATCTGCATAAATTAAATCGCCCGGCTTTATTGGCTCCAGCGCCCCTTGATAATCAAAAGGCACCTCGTTTTTTGTGCCGATTATATTTTCCTGAGTAAGATAAATCTGTCTACCCTTCTTTAAGGTAACAGGATTTTCTAATTTCCCGATTCTTATACGATAACCCTCCAAATCCTGCATGATTTTGATTGACCTTCTCATCTTTTTATTAAGAGTCCGGACAAGTCCTGCTAATTTGATGTGGCTTGAATGACTGCCGTGAGAAAAATTCAGCCTAACAATGTCCAGGCCGCTGATAAACATCTTACGTAAAATCGCCTCAGTGCTACTGGCAGGACCCAACGTGGCTATAATCTTTGTTCTTATCATATTTCCCTAAAAAACTTTATTCTCAAGTGTGAAATATCACGGAACTGGTTCTTTTGTTTCTGATGGTTTGGCCATAACCCTGGTTGTCAAACTTCTTACGATGGAAAACGGGAAACTTACCATTTGTCGCAGCCCCTCTACCGATGATAGCGTCCTAACCTGACCGCTAACTTCGGAAAACAGCTCATTCATAACTATTTTTTCTTCAACCTCACCTTCTTCTTTTATCATAGCCAGTCGATGAAGCGAATACAAACCAATCAGAAACGCCAATGCAAAGAAAAAGTCCCACTGCTGAAGATTCAACGTAGGCAAAGTAAATTCGCGGCCTGGACCGGTATATTTCAATGTCCACTCAAGCTGGCGATTGGCAAAAAAGTCAGCAAACTTACCACCTAAAATAGGTGCTATCCCTGCCGCTATTGAGTTCATTATCGTATTGGCAGCAAGATAGGCCGTTGCCTGACCCTGCGGTGCTAACTTCAAGCCAATATTGCCGGAAGCCAGAGAAACACCGGCAGATGATAACCCCATCACGATATGGATTGCAACCAAAAGCGGTATCGTCAGAAAGTATTTCTCCGGCATTGTTGTAAACGTCCACGCTAAAATCGATAATATGAACAAAGGGCCACAGATTGCCAACACCGATTTATTGCTGAATCGGTCTGTATATTTGCCCCAGATTTTAAGAAAAGCAAAATTCAAAACCTGGCTGACTATCGAAAGAGCGATGATAAATGACATACTCAATCCCAGACGTTTGAGCATATATACCATAAAGAAAGGCCCAGCCAGATTGACCGCAAAATTCCACGAGCACATAAATGCAATTAGCTTGCGAAAGTTCTCATCCTTGAACGGCTGGGCAAGCAACTTTAACATCCCTGTTTTCTGCTCAGGAGCAGGCATACGCTTTTCCGGTGTTCGTGCCAGAAAATAAACCCCCATTGCACCTGCTCCGACGCCCAGCAAAAACAAAACTGAATATCCGTACACCTCATAGTCGGCCAATAATTTCTTCCACAGGTCAAGATAAACAGCAGCCAATAAACTTAGCCCTATACCCACTCCCGTTGCTATCCTCATCCGTTTCGAGAAAAATGAACCTAAGATGTTCTGTGGTATCAAATCCCGCATCCATGAATTCCAGCTACAGCCGGAAACCGCCCCAAAGGCAGAAGCCGCGACCATTGCTCCCAATAAAACTGCAAGACCTGTTCGAGTTCCGAACAAGAACGGTACCAACACAACCAATAACCAGCATAATCGACTTAAAGCGGCAGCCACTACTACGATAGCCCGTCTGTTTCGTATCTTCTCAACTAAAATTATGGAAGGAAGTTGCAGTAATTGAGCTAATGGCCCAATGGCAGCTAACAAACCAATGACCAGGTTCGAGGCTCCGAGCTTGATGGCAAAAGCCACTAAAAACGCCCCGCCGGTTAATATCCCCATCGCCTGGGAGGCTATTCCATCCCTGATAACATAACTTAGGCCTGACTGAACCTGCTGCTCCGTTAGATTTTCTTCCGTTTTGAACCACATTTTAGCGGCCTTCTTTAAAAAATAACTTTGCCTTACGTCGGCAATTTCTCAAATTCAGCCCGCACCTTGGGAAGGGCATTCGGATATTTATCCTGGATAAATAATACAAGCTTCTCGCGGACCTCGCAACGGAGAGTCCATGCAGTTGAAGCATCTACCGCGCTCATAAGAGCCCTTAGCTCGACTGTCTTGTCTGTTGTGTTTGTAACCTGCAGGACGCATACCTTGCCGTCCCAGTGTTTGGACTTCTTTAGAATTTTCTGTAGCTGCTTCCGCACGGCCTCTACAGGCACCGTATAATCAACATAAAGAAAGACAGTACCCAACAGGTCTGCTGTAGCACGTGTCCAGTTCTGAAAGGGCTCCTCAATAAAATAAGTAATCGGAACGACCAATCGCCGTAAATCCCAGATTTTTACCACAACATAAGTTAAGGTAATTTCCTCAATTCGACCCCATTCGCCTTCTACAATGACCACATCGTCTATGCGAATCGGCTGAGTCAGAGCTATCTGAAGACCGGCTATGAAAGTCCCGATTGTCTTTTGGGCAGCCAGACCAACTACGATGCCTACTATCCCTGCCGATGCTAAAATTGTTGTTCCGAGCTGACGAACCTTGTCAAAGGTCATCAGCATCGTTCCCGCAGCTATTATAACTACGACCGTAATTACTATTCGTTTAATAACATTCAACTGAGTATGTATCTTCCTGGCCCTGAGATTGTCCTTCTGGTCAACGTCAAAACGTCTTAGGACATAGTCATCAAGAATGTTAGTGCTTTTGATTAGCAGCCACGACACCAAAGCAACCACTGCCAAACTGAAGATATGTCTTAAGAATTCCTGGAATTCTACGGACATATTAAACAGCGGCAAAACCAGTCGAATGCCAAGGAATATCATTATCCATCTTGCAGGTTCACGTAAGTGTCTGATTATAGAATCGTCAATTCGGGTTGCTGTTCGTCTGGTTATGCGAGGAAGCATTAAAAGCAAAACATAATGACATATTAAAGCGACAACTACTACAGTTATAAGTCCGAATGAAGCCCAGAGTAATTTCTGCCAATTTTGTATAACGACCGCCATAATATTATCTCCTATGATTTTGTGTTAAACGATGATAAACCATTTACAGTTTTCCTGTCCGATTTTTAAAAAGTCAGATATTTCCCTGCCTTTTCTAATCTAAGCCCCACCTTGCCAATATTTTCAAGATGCATTATACGATTATTTTTACGTTGCTCCAAAATCCTTTTCACTGTCACCAACCCGAGGCCGGGCACCCGCAAAAGGGCCTCTCTCGACGCTCGATTAACATCTATCGGGAAAAACTCAGGATGTCTCTTCGCCCACGCCTCTTTAGGGTCAGTAGCCAACGAAAGATCACCATCCTCATTAAAAATAATATCCGATTCCGCAAAGCCATATTTGCGAAGCAGAAAATCCACCTGGTATAGCCGATGTTCCCTCATAAATACATCGGCTGGTCTTTCCAATCCAGTCTGCTTAACTGCTATAGATTCGTCTCCCAGGTCTTTCTGATAAGCGCTGAAGTATACCCTGTTCATTCTCAATCGCTCGTACAGCCCGTACATATACTTTACAATCTGGACATCTGATTCCCCAGCCGCCCCCACGATGAACTGTGTCGTTTGTTTTGTCCCCTCGTATCTTGACCCGCGACCGACCAATTTGCTTATCAGCTTTATTGGCTCAATGATATCGCGGATATAATTTTTCTTTTCCGACAGTTTCGCCAGGTTCTTTTCCCCCGGTGTCTCAATGTTAAGCGACACCGCGCTGGCCAATGAAACCGCCTCTTCTATCGCCGCTGCACTGGCCCCCGGAATAATCTTCAAATGAATATAGCCCTTAAAGCCATATTTTTTTCGCAGTATTTTCGCCACACCGTTGAGCCGACCCATTGTTGCATCAGCCGACCCCAGGACTCCTGAACTTAGAAATAGCCCGTAAACTTTCCGCTGTTCGTAGTAATCCAGAAATACTTTCGCCGTCTCCTCCGGCCTGAGACTACAGCGTCGAATATCCATCTGCTCTCTAAGCGGACAGTATTTGCAGTCATTCGTGCATACATTTGAAATCAGCGTCTTAAACAGCGTGCTTTTGCCTCCGTTTGGAAGTGTTACAGGATATATCCATTTACCCTCTGTGCTTCGCCTGCGATGCTCATCTTTATTACTGCCGCATGCACACGCCAAATCATACTGAGCGTCTGCACTGAGTATCTGCAGTTTTCCGTACGTATCAGGATTGGAAATAATCCCAACCATGGAAATCCAACCTTATAGTTTCAGTTGTTCATCCCGTTAGACAACTCTTTTCTTACCATACTTAACCATTCCTTGCCTTCCCCGCTGCCCCGACTTGCGTCGGGAGACGCAGGGGCAAGCGAATGTCTAACAGGATTCATTAAAAATTTTCAGTCTTAATAGTAAATTGTAGAAAAGCAATAAGCAATTAAAAAGGTTTCACGCTCGCATGTCCGATATGACCAGCTAAATTACCTAAATCAACGGGCTGCTCTACAATAAAGTTGAGATTAAACTAAGATTGTCGTATCCGACGATTTACATAAGCATCTTGTAATAAAGATTTTAATTTGTATCTAAATTGCTTATAATACTATCTGTTATCTATCCTTTTCTTTAAGAGCTTAAATTGTGAAAAATGCCTCGCAAAATCCGACAGATGCGGAGCTTCTGGCCAACTTCGCAAAAGGTGATGAAGCTGCATTTAGCGAAATTGTAAATCGTTATAAGAACGGTCTTTACGTGTTCTTGAGGCAGTTTCTAAACCAACAGGTACTTGTTGAAGACGTCTTTCAAGAAACCTTTTTGCAGCTATTTACCAGCAGGGACAGCTTCGACCCCACTCGGCCTTTACGCCCCTGGCTGTTCACCATAGCTGCCAACAAAGCAAAGGACGCCCTTCGAAAATCCCGACGAACAGCCGCAGTGCCCATAGGCACTATAGCAGATTCGCAGGACTTATCCTTCGACGAGGTAATAAATACCATTACCTCCTACACAGTACTGCCTTACGAAGAACTGGAAAAAGGCGAAACCAGCTTGCGAGTGGGGCAGATTATAACGAATATGCCCGAAAATTTACGGGAAATTTTGATTTTGGCATATTTTAACAAATTTTCCTACAAACAAATGGCCAAGATGTTAAGTATACCTATCGGAACGGTCAAAAGTAGACTCCACACGGCTGTTGGCCGTTTTGCAAAGGAGTGGAAAGCTTCATTCGGGAGCAAAGATAAATGAGACCGCTAAACAACGAGCAAAAACAACTATTATTTGATTACGCTGTTGGCTTGACATCCGAACAAGAAAGTGCCGAAGCCAAGGCGCTTATCGCCTCCAACGAAGAAGCTGCCAAAATTTACTCCTGTCTCAAAGCCGCTCTTACACCTCTTGATAGCATAGAGTGTGAGCCATGCCCGGATGAGCTGGCAGAGGGCACCATTTGGCGAGTCATTAGTCTTGCAAATTCAGGCCATCTTGAGCTCAAGCAATTGCTCGCCGACGAACAACAGACAGTTACTACTAAGGTTTCGTTCTGGCATAACCTTAGCGAACTGGCAGCGATGGCAGCTGCGGTTCTGCTTATCGCCAGCGTGCTGCTTCCGTGGCTAAGTTATGCCCGTCAGAAATCCTGGCAGCAGCGCTGCCAGATGCAATTGGGGAACATCTTTCAGGGCTTAAATAATTACGTTTCCGACCACGACGGTAAACCACCAATGACAGCAATGGCGGCTGGCACACCATGGTGGAAGGTGGGTGAACAAGGCAAAGAAAACCGCTCCAACACCCGCGGTGTATGGTTACTAGTAAAAAATAAATATGTCGAGCCAGCCGACTTTATCTGTCCCGGCAAAACACATGGCCGAGCAATTCAATTTAATCGCTGTAACATGCAAAACTACAACGATTTTCCAGACAAAAGACACATAAGCTACAGTATTCGAATAAGGTGTCCCAATGCTCCAAGCACATTCGGAAAAGAACCGATAATGGCAGATTCCAATCCTATCTTTGATGATTTGAAAGCCGACAATTCCGGTGAATTTAAGCTTCTGTTAACCGAAAGGTTATTCGCCATCAACAGCGACAATCACAATCGCCGCGGCCAAAATGTTTTGTTTGGTGACGGCTCTGTCAAATTCATAAAAGGCCGTCGCATCGGTGCTGATGATATATTCACGCTACAACACATGCAACCTGGCTTTGAAGTTAAAGGTTGTGAGCTGCCCTCCTGCCAATCCGATGCCTTCCTCGCTCCATAATCACTCGTAACTCGTATCTGGGGATTTTTAGCAAGTTTCTTGATGTATTCTTTATCCATAACTCTGCTCACTTTTTTGAATTAGCAAGACAAATCTTGGCATTTCTTTTAAGCTGGTCAAGACCTGGACGCAAAATAACCGAACCAGTAAATTCGCCCTGAAACTGCCCTTCGGTCATTTTAAGAATCCGCTGTAGGTCAAATTCCACCCTGTCGCTATAAAATTGAAACTCTGTGTTTTTGCATACAGGTGCTTTTTGTTGATAGGGACAAGCGAGGACACATTCATCACAGCCAAAAAGCCGGTCGCCGATTTTTTCAGCTAAATCGGCAAGTATCCAGCCTCTATATTCAATCGTCAAATAGCTTATACACTTATTGGCGTCGAATCGGCCGTCAGGGTTCAAGGCACCGGTCGGACAGGCGGCGATACATTTATTGCAGTCAGAACAATCGCCTGCAATTGGTTTATCAGTTGATAGTTTCAGGGTTGTTATTATTTCACCCAAGAATATTTGCGGGCCGAGTGTGGGATTAATCAGCATATAATTTTCCCCGATGAATCCCAGGCCGGCTCGTGCAGCCAATGCCCTCTCAGCCAATGGGGCTGAGTCAACGCAGATTTTGAATTTATGCTCTCGGCCGGCAACGGAAGCGATAAAGTCAACCAGCTTTCGCAATTGCTTCTTTATAAATACATGATAGTCTTCATAGCAGGCGTAGCTCGCTATCTTGCCGATGGGGGCTGTTGCATCGTCAAGATAAGATTGTCGCGCTCGGCTGCGCCTCGCTCGCAATAACGGCGCGCATAAAGGTGGTTTGTAGTTCAAGCCGACACAGATTACCGATTGAGCACCCTCCAGCAGATTGGCAGGATTGATGCGTTTTTCAAAGTTTCGGTGCAGATAACTCATCTGCCCTGCATAGCCGGACTTCAACCAGCCGGCTAAGAATTCAACCTGCGCGGTATCTACAGGCCCGGCTCCCGTTATACCAACAAGGTCGAAGCCTAATTTGATGGCTTTTTGTTTTATGTCTTCAGACAAGCTCATAGCCAGTAATTATACGAAATCAAACAAAAAGTTGCTACCATCCTGCAAATCGAGAGTCGAAAACTATTGCAAAAAGAAAAGAAAACAAGTACTATTACCAACAGTTTGAGAAAGGAGTTTATTTAGAAATGAGCGAAGAGTTAGTGGGTATCATAGGTGGCACGGGGCTGGGCGATGCACTTGTCGAGCAGATAAATGATGTGGAATCTCACGATATCGAGACGCCGTTCGGAAAGCCGAGCGCACCTGTTTTGGTCGGCAGGTTCGGCAAGAAGAAAATCGCGTTTTTGAACCGGCACGGCAAGGGACACAAACTCTCACCGAGCGAGGTCCCGTTTGCAGCCAATATTTTTGCCTTCAAATCGCTCGGCGTACACACGATAATCAGCAGCGGTGCGGTAGGTTCGCTTCAGAAGAAAACTGCTCCGGGTGATTTGGTCATCGTTGACCAGTTTATCGATAAAACGTTCAAACGGACAAATACCTTCTTCAGCGGCTTTGGTGCGGTGCATTGCGAAATGGCTGAGCCAACCTGCTGGCGGGTGCGAAAAATACTTATAGATGCAGCAAAAGATATGGAAATAAGGACACACCCGAAGGGCACGTATATTTGTATGGAAGGGCCTCAGTTTTCTACGCAGGCAGAATCACATATGCACCGGCTCTGGGGCGGCGACCTCATCGGCATGACCGCCCTGCCGGAAGCAAAATTGGCAAGAGAGGCGCAAATCTGCTACGCACTTGTTGCATTGGTTAGCGATTATGATTGTTGGTCCACCCATGGGGGACATGATGCTGCAAAAGAAAAACAAACTCTGCTCAAAGAGATAATCGCAAATTTGCAAACAGCAACAAAAAATTCTCTGGAACTTATAAAGGCCGTTTTACAAAGTGACGCTGAGCTTGTTCGTGAGGATTGTCACTGTAGAAAAAGTCTGGATTTGGCAGTTTGGACGGACCAGAACCAGATTGACCCCGCTGATAAGGAAAAGTTAAAAGTCCTTTTCGAATAGAAGACCACTTGTATTGATTTTGGAAATTAGAATTTGTTTCGGATTTAGAATTTAGAATTTCGGATTTGAAAATATTGCCCCCATCGTCTAGCGGCCTAGGATACCGGGTTCTCATCCCGGCGACAGGGGTTCGAGTCCCCTTGGGGGTATTTTTGCCAAAGGCAAAAATAGAGCAGGTGAGCATTTGAACAGTGGAACAGGTGAAAATGCGAAACTGCGGTCAACTGCTCTACTGCTCAACTATTCAAAAAAGGATTCTAGAATGCCTTTTATGTTTGAAAATCTCGAAGTCTATCAAAAATCTGTAGACTTAGCCGAGAAGGTTATAAATCTTACCGATGAATTCCCTAAAGGATATTACTTTCTGACAGACCAGCTCAATAGAGCATCTCTATCAATAGCGACTAATATCGCAGAAGGCAATGGCAGATATACAAAAAAGGATAGACGAAATTTCTTTATCATAGCTCGTGGCAGTGTACAGGAATGTATTCCGCTATTGGAAATTGCGAAGCGAAAACAATTGATTTCTGATGCTAAACTTTCGGACCTGCTTAATCATCTCGAAACTATTTCCAAGATGATTTCCGGCCTGATTAACGGCCTAGAAAAAAGAAAATAGAGCAGGTGAATAGCAGTTAGGTGAAAAGTTAAGAATACCAAGTATCCGTCCCTGAAAATTAGAGGATGCTATAAGTAATGAAGTGGCTTTTTATTGGATTATTTGCTTTAGGTTGTCTTTCTATTATGGCAACATATGGCGCGGACGACCCCAAGCAAAAGAAAATTTATAAGTTTATTACTATTATTATATGGATTATCACACTTGTCCTTGCAAATATCCTATTGTAAGTCTCGTAGGGTGGGCTTAAGCCCGCCTCACAGAACTACGTGATTGCTTTGGCAACACAAGATACCCAAAAAAGGAGTAGATCTGATTATGCAATGGTATAAAATCACACTTTCAGCCGACGAGGTGGGCAAAAATAAGATCCAAGATGACTTCAAAAAACTCTTTCTCCACACCACACACCGACCAAGGAATGAACTTGCTCTGTTTGAAGGTGGATGGTCAAGAAATGACGAAATCAACCTGTACTTTAGCCCCAAATGTGCAGAGGTGCCTGCTTTTAGGGCATTAATCGATTCTTACAAGGGTGTCCCATGCAGTGAACCTACCAGAGAAACCGAAGAGGAAATGGGATTACTTGTAGGTGCACCGGAATCTTGGAAGCACATGATGTGGAACCCGGATCTCTAACTTACACATGGGACAGGAAAAAAGAAAGCAATGTAGGAAGGGGCCGTAGCTAAACAGGTTTGACAACAATGAAAAATCCAAATGACAATGAACATTTTATGCGTCTTGCGATTGAGCAGGCGAAGGTTGCCGAGGAAAATGGCGATGTGCCGATTGGGGCGGTTATTGTTTATAAAGAGCAAATCATCGGCAAGGCCTACAATCAGCGCCAGCAGCTACAGGACCCCACCGCTCACGCAGAGATAATCGCGCTGACACAGGCAGCGGCGTTTCTCGAAAGCTGGCGACTGAACGGCTGCACAATGTACGTTACTTTGGAGCCGTGCCCTATGTGTGCCGGCGCTCTGGTTTTGGCAAGAATGGATAGATTAGTCTATGGCTGTGACGACCCAAAGACAGGAGCGGTGAAAAGCTTATATAATATCGTTACAGATGGCCGGCTGAATCACCGCCTTGAAGTTACAAGCGGCGTTTTAGCTGATGAATGTTCGCAATTACTACAACGGTTCTTCCAAAATCGCAGAGGACAAAACTCCAAATTAAAAAATGATGATTATACGGATATATCATAAGCAACAATATGAAAAAGGGATTTACAGGCATCATAAACAACAGCTTAGAAAGTAATTTAGAAATCATTAATATTGAAACAGGCGTTAGAAAGGTAATTTACTCTTCTTACAAGCACTTCGAAGCTCCAAACTGGTCACGCGATGGAAAGTATCTGCTTTTCAACAGCAAGGGAAAGTTATATACAATCGATGTCGACGGCGGAGAGCCAAAGCAATTAAATACTGATTTTGCAGTTCAATGCAACAATGACCACGGGTTCTCGCCCGATGGAAAACAAATAGCGATAAGCCATCATCACAAGGGAAAGTCGCTTATCTACGTACTTCCAAGCGAAGGAGGAATACCTCGACAGGTAACCGAACTGGGGCCGTCCTATTGGCACGGCTGGTCGCCGGACGGTAAAACTCTGGCATACTGTGCGGAAAGAAATGGCAACTTCGATATCTATATTATACCTGTTGCCGGGGGGCAGGAATTGCGCTTAACTGATGCCGAAGGGCTGGATGACGGGCCGGAATATTCTCACGATGGCCGATATGTATATTTCAATTCCGAGCGAACAGGTGTGATGCGAATCTGGCGAATGGATGCGGACGGCAAGAATCAAACGCAAATTACCTTCGATGAGGAATATGCTGACTGGTTTCCCCACCCCTCTCCTGACGGGAAGTGGACTGTTTTTCTTTCCTATGATAAAATTATAGAAGGGCATCCGCCTAATAAAAAGGTGGCATTGCGAATTATGCCGACTTGCGGAGGTAAACCACAGGTGTTAACCAGATTATTCGGCGGTCAGGGAACAATCAACGTCCACTCATGGTCGCCTGGTAGTCAGAATGCAGCTTTCGTAAGTTATCGACTGGTTGGTACAAACCAGTAATGTCACTACTACAAAGGCCCGTTAGTAACTAATAGACAAAGGTTGACGGATAAACTATTGGCAAAGTCTACCAGTAATGGTGTACTAATTCGCGGATGTGTTTATCGTAGATTGTACGTACCTTGGCCATAATCTCGTCAGAGAAAGAGGGCATATCCGCGGCAGAGCAGTTCTGTTCGACCTGTGACGGCCGCTTCGCACCGGGGATGGCACACGTTACAGCATCAAACATCAGAATCCATCGCAGGGCAAACTGGACCATAGTCATTTCCGCTGGACAGATAGCTTTTAGCTGGTCAATGACTTGCAAGCCGGTGTTGTAATCCACACCGGAGAAAGTTTCGCCCCTATCAAAGGCCTCACCTTTACGGTTAAAAGTTCGATGGTCGTCAGACGCGAATGTAGTATCCGGTTTTAGCTTTCCCGTGAGCATTCCGGAGGCCAGCGGCACGCGGGCCAGGATACCAACTTTACGCTTGCGGGCCTGCTCAAACAAAAGCTCAGCAGGTCGGTGGCGGAACATGTTAAAGATGATTTGCACTGATTGAACATTGGGAAACTCTATTGCCTTGAGGGCTTCTTCGACCTTTTCGACACTGACGCCGTAGTAGCGGATTTTGCCCGCTTCAACCAAGTCATCAAGCACTCCAAAAACTTCAGGCATATAGTAAACCTGGACAGGCGGACAATGAAGCTGAAGCAAATCAAGGGCGTCTGTATCCAGGTTTTTAAGACTCCGCTCGACAAAGGACGTGAGATTTTTTCGGTTATAGCCTTCTGCAGTGTGCGGATTTAACCGCCGACCGGCCTTCGTGGTAATGTAGATGGTTTCACTGCATTCGCGGCGCAGCTGAGCCACCAGGCGCTCACTATGACCATCGCCATAGACATCGGCTGTATCAAAGAAGTTAACGCCAAGCTCTACGGCCCGGTGTAACGCGGCCAAAGATTCGGCATCTTTGACCGGACCCCATGTGCCACCAATTGCCCAGCCACCAAAGCTGATGGCAGAAACTTTCCAGCCCGTGCGTCCCAAGTCTCGGCATTGCATAAGTTCACCTCCTGTTGAATCTACAAAGCTACAAAAAATATTCTTATTAAAGGGTGATTTCTTAGCTGAGCTTGACGGCGGTGCCGTAAACTAAAAGCTCAGCGGCACTTCCCACGACAGAAGTTGTCATATAGCGAACGTTGATTATTGCATCTGCTCCCATCTCTGCCGCCTGCGCCATCATCCTGTTAGTGGCTGTCGACCGGGCCATTCCCATCATCTCTGTGTATTCAGTCAATTCGCCGCCAAGTATAAGTCTGATTAGAGCAGACAGGTCTTTGCCAAGCCAGATAGCATATACCGTATGGCCTTGAATGAGGCCGAGAATCTCACGTATCTGACGGCCGGGCACCTCTGCGGAATTCAATAGCAAAACTCCTGCTTCAGACTCGGGTTGTAGTAGTACCTCTGCTGGCCTTTTGCCTGTTTTTTGTTCGAGAGCCAGTGTCACCAGAACCACAAGGATGCCACCCAGAAGACAGAAGACCGCGAGCCGCAGCCACCAGGGCACGACTGGGTCATCGGTAGTAAGCACGTGCCATGGTATCCCGGCAAATACCACCACGAATAGCCCAAGCACAAAGGCCAGCGAACCGATTTGTCGTATTGCTTTCATAGTCTTTCCTTTCCTTGAAAAAACAAGTGACTTTTCGCTATTTGTTTTTCACGGTCTCAGATAATTCAGCGATGCGGAATTCCAGTCTCTTCATTTTTCTCGTGATGTTATTTCTGTGAATCATCTGCCAGGCAAAAATCTTAATCATGGCCATATACTGGATGAGGCATACAAATATAGCAGCATACATAATCTGAGATTTGGTTTGTTCAACCTCAAAAAATTTGATGCCGCAATAAACAGCCCCTGCGATAAAAATGACAGCCCATCCCCAGAGAAAAATTACGAAGGACAGCATCTTCTTATTGTAGAAGTCTTTTACCATTGACCATATTGTATCCTCTTTCGATTCATCATAGGCATTTTCAATAACTCTCTTAATCTGTTCCTCGTTCATTTTATTTCTCCTTTGCTGGGGCGCCGTTACCTTTGGCACCCATAACTAACAACCGGCCTTCAATATTAGAAAGTTCGTTTTCCATTTACTCTATTAGTCTTAAGTTCGGCCTGAATGGTTCATTTTTCCATAGAAAACCGCAGCTATTGCAGCTCAAAAACCAATTGAAAAGATGCTTCTTTAGTGATATATACTTAAAAAAGGCCAAAGATAAAAGACTAAAAACTAAATTCTAATGACCAGCGCCTATTGGCCAATAATGGAGAGGTGTCCGAGTGGCCTAAGGAGCACGCTTGGAAAGCGTGTGTGCGGTTTACCGTACCGCGGGTTCGAATCCCGCCCTCTCCGTTCTTCGCTGCGCTACGAACGGCACAGCCGTTAGATATCGAGTTTGGCTATGGATGTGTCATCTAATCTGGGCATAGCTTTCATACTTACCATTTTGGCGGGGCTTTCCACCGGAATAGGCAGTACCATCGCTTATTTTATTAAAAAGCCCAAAATAGCTTATCTGTCATTTTCACTGGGTTTGTCGGCCGGCGTGATGATTTATATATCTTTTATGGAGCTTTTACCCGATTCATTAGCAACTGTTGGGAAATACTGGGGTTTGGTTTCTTTCTTCGTGGGCATAGTATTCATTGGTTTGATAGATTTACTGATTTCCGAGCCGGAAAATCCGCACGACTTTGAGGGGCTTGATGAACCTACCGCCACACGAGACCCGCGCCGACTTATGAGGACAGGCCTTTTAACCGCTTTGGCCATCGGCATCCATAATTTCCCCGAAGGATTAGCCACTTTTGCCTCTGTACTCGGTGATGTGAAGCTCGGCGCATTTATTGCTATAGCCATAGCTATCCATAACATCCCGGAGGGAATTGCAGTATCAGTACCCATTTTTTATGCAACACAAAACAAGAACAAAGCGTTCTTTTATTCGTTTCTGTCCGGCATATCAGAGCCGGTCGGTGCCGTCATAGGTTACTTGATACTGCTGCCGTTCTTAACACCGGCCGTTCTTGCCGGCCTTCTGGCGTTTATTGCGGGCGTAATGGTTTACATCTCTCTCGACGAGCTGGTGCCTATGGCCCACCGATACGGCCATGGCCACTTGGCCATCGCAGGCGTTGTCTCAGGAATGTTTATTATGGCAGTGAGTCTGTTGATACTGTAATTTTATACGTATCAGCTTTGCTATATTTAAGCAGATTCTCTGCTTTCTCTGCAGAACTTACCCATCAGTTCCATTGCCTTATTTAAACTTTGCACTGAGCCGTCCATCTTTGCATAGGCGTCAACCAATTCCAATAACTCCGCTGCCGGCTCAACCCGGCCGTAGTGATGCGCAACATTTACAATGGCAGCGTCAAGGCCGTATTCCATCACCTTTGCCAGATAAGCTCGGCAGATGCCCACCTTTCGTCCCGGCAAATCTTGGGCGCAATTGCTTATTCCAAGCGAAAAGTGCACTCCCTTCATCTTCGGGTCGCTTTTGATTCTCTTTATTGTCTCGAATGTCCGGTAGGTATAACCCGGCACATTCGGCTCCATCGGCATATCTATCGCCAAGGGAAATACGGTTGAGTCAAAGAAAATCTGCTCCGGCTTAAACTTATATTGCCCGACCGCAACATCAAAAATCTGCTCTGCCAGATTGTACAACTCATCGACGGAATGTGAGCCGCCAGGACCGGTGGGCTTACCTTCGCTGACTAAAAGACCAACAAACGCAAAGTCGTATTTTTTCTTCAACGGCAGTATTTTATCCGCCGTATATATCTTGACCGAATTTATAAGGGGCTGATTGACTTGCTCGGTGGTATTGTACCACTCTTCCAGACCGGCTGTCAGAACATCATCGTTGCTGCTGTCCACACATATCGGTACGCCCTTGCCCCATTTGCGGACCAGCCGGACGTACTCGACCATCATGTCAACAGTAACCCGCGGC
>Ga0307433_1000115_pt1 | contig 68998 bp, 51 predicted proteins | sample SalMarWE160210MG_FD_202166 | JGI IMG/M metagenome (GOLD analysis project Ga0307433, IMG submission 202166) | Salt marsh sediment microbial communities from the Plum Island Ecosystem LTER, Massachusetts, United States - WE1603-210 | ecosystem: Environmental > Aquatic > Marine > Intertidal zone >...
CTTTCCTCTGGCACCGCATAATTCGTTACCTCCTTACACGCAGAGTTCCGTTCTGGCCTGGTGGTTAGCCTTTAGCCAGGCTGGATTGTCCAGCTTGTTCACATCAGCTTCCTTGGCGCTGCTCATGTCATGTCTCCTTTTATAAATTGGCTTGTCTTATAGAATATCTCTACGCAAGCGGCTTCCACCAGTCATTGGCGAGATTTTTCTCTATCAATTCGCATCGCTGTTTGACGCACCGGCTGGTTCGCAACCCGTCCGGCGGTGTGTTTACAACGTAGTCCAGCAGCTTTTCCACTGAGCTGGTAGCTACGTGGGTTCGCGTGTCGGATGAGCCATAGTAGATAAAGACATCGCCATTATCGCGCGCGACCCAGGCGTTGGAGAAGAGCACATTAGAAACGTCGCCTATCCTTTCGTCCCCCTGCGGGGCCATGAAATACCCGCCGGGCCTGGCGATTACTTTCCATGGCTCGTTCAGGTCGGTAAGGAATATATATAAGACGTAACGGTACCCCGCGGCAGTGTCACGCACGCCGTGGGCCAGATGGAGCCAGCCTTTTTCTGTTCTGATGGGAACCGGCCCCTGACCGTTCTTGCCCTCGGTGATTGTGTGGTAGGTGCAGCGGTCAATAATTACCTCTTTAGTAATTCGGGCATGCTCGATGTCTTCGCACAATCCCCAGCCGATTCCTTCACCAGTGCCTGTGGACTTGAAGTCGGCCATGGGCCGCGTGTAAAAGGCGTACTTGCCGTCGATGAACTCCGGGTGCAGCACGCAGTTTCGCTGCTGGGCCGATGGAGTCTTGAGATCGCTCAGCCGCTGCCAATCCTTCAGATCCTTGGTGCGGGCTATGCCGCAGCGGGCAATTGCGGCCGAAGGATCTTCCGGATGATTCGGATCATGAAGCTCGGCACAAAACAGCCCGTAGATCCAGCCGTCCTCGTGTTTGGTTAAACGCATATCATAGACGTTGGTCTCCCCCGGGTCCGCCGACGGCATCTCTACCGGGTAATCCCAAAATCGAAATCGGTCGATGCCGGTGCTGCTCTCGGCGACGGCGAAAAACGATTTGCGATCTGCTCCTTCGACACGCGCCAAAAGATAAATCCGTCCGTCCAGTTCAATGGCTCCGACGTTGAACGTGCTGTTTATACCCATGCGTTCGCAGAGCAGCGGATTCGTGGCAGGGTCGAGATCGTATCGCCAGAAAACAGGAGTATGCGCCGCTGTGAGCACGGGATATTGATAACGCTGCACGATACCGTTTGTGTTCGTTGTCTTCTCGTTTGGCCGATTGATAAGAGCCTCATGTTCGGCCAGGAGCTGCTTGACTCGTTTTTGATATTCGTTTTCATTCATTTATTCTGTCCTCCTGCTGCTGTTATATTAGTTCGGATCCGCTGAAGCGATCTGCCGGAGTCTTCTTATGGTCTCCAGGCATGTGCGCACGTTATGATAAGGTCCCTTCCACTGTGAGATTTTTGACTCAGTAGGATCCGGGTGGCCGTTTAGATCGATTCGCCAGAACCACTCTCCGTGTTTCCTGTCGACAAAATATTTCTCGATAAAATCCCAGGCCTTCAGGGCCGCTTCGAGAAAAGACCGGTCAGAAGACAGTTCGTAAGCATTCAGAAAGCCCACGACACTCTCGGCCTGGGGCCACCATTCCCGGTTCGGATCTGTGACTTTTCCCGCCTGGCCTTCGTAGCACAAACCGCCATCATCATCGAGAGCCTCGGCCAGAATGATTCGGGCCAGACGCAGAGCCAAACGCCGAGCCCGTGATGTCACATTCGGTTCACCCAGGATTTCGGCAGCCTCACACAAAAGCCAACTGGCTTCAATGTCATGGCCGAATGTGTAGTTGGCCGATTTTGGCTGCCACTTTTCGTCAAAAAAGTGATTCAGGTGGCCCGAGGCCTGATCTGCAATTCGGTGATCGAACAAATCAATGAGTTCTGTCAAACGCTCTCGAAGCTGGGTGTCGGGCGAGATACGATAGAGATTCGTATAGGCTTCCAGCAGGTGCAGATGATTGTTCATGGACTTTTTCTCGTCCATGTCCTTTTCACTGAGTCGCAAATCCCCGGCGACAGACCAGTTGCGGTTGCAAACCTCGATATACCCCCCATAGATTTTATCCCTACTGTTCGTTTCGATAAGATCGTATAGCTGCCTGGCGAGTTTGATCGCCGGGTCACTTCCAAAGGCTTGATAATATTCTGCCAGCGCATAGATATAGAACGCCTGGCCGTAAATTTTCTTCTTATTATCCAGAGGATGTCCCTGGAAGTCCACCTGCCAAAAAGCCCCGCCGTGCGAACGATCCCAAAAGTATGCTTCAAGATAATCGTACGCGCGCCGGGCCATATCGAGGTATCGATTGTCTTCGTTAAATCGATACAAAGCCGAGAAGGTCCAAAGGAGTCTGGCGTTCAGGATCAATCCCTTGGAAGCTATGGGATTGATCGCCCCGTCGTTGGACATTTGTCCGATGAAGCCGCCGTGGGCGGCGTCGACGGCGCAGTCCAACCAGAACGGCAAGAGGTGGTCGTTCAACTCTTGTTTGACAGCGTCGGCGAAATTCTGCAACTGCTCAGGCGACATGATGCTTCCTTATTCGGTGCTCTTGGGGAGCCGGTTGTACCAGTTGAATTTCAGGAAAACAGAGGTGACCACCAGAACGCCCAGGGTCCAGAGGGCTGGCCGGCCCTGGCGGGTCACGATATAGACGGGCAGTACCGCCAGGGTGATCTGCCAGACGATACCGACGATGACGTTGGTCCAGTCGCGGGTGCAATCGGTGTTCTTCTGGAACGTTGGGTCTTCGGCGATAACCTTAGCTTGGATCGGTCCCCAGAAGCCCCAGGGGCGGACGGTGCGGTAGAAGCGCTTCAAGACTTCGTCGCTCTCGGGCTTGGACAGCAGTGTGCCGAGCAAGCAGCCGAGAAACGAAGTCACAAAGATGCCGGGAAAAGCGTAGAACGCGTTCGTCTCAGGCCAGAAGTGCTCCACCAAAGGCGGCACAGCCAGGGCTCCAACGGTGCCGACAATCATGCCGGAGAAGAAGCCATATCCGTTGAAGCGCCACCAGTGCCACTTGAGCAGATTGGCGGCGACGTAACCGCTGTAGAGACCGCCCACGATCCACAGGGTGACCTCGGCAATGCTCTCGGTCACGTATCCGAAGGCGATCCCCAGTGCCACCATCAAGGCGGATATGACGATACTCATGCGGACTTGGATCTTGTTGCTGGCGTTGGGATTGATGAAGCGTTTGTAGATGTCGTTGACGATGTAGGCCGGACCGGCGTTGACCGTCGCAGCGAACGTGGACATAAACGCGGCCAGCAGGCCAGCCAGCAGGATGCCCGTCAGGCCCACGGGGATGAACTTGCTCTGGATCACCGCGGGTAGAATCTGCTCGAAGTTGGGCGACTTGCCACCCTGGATGGCGGTTGTCCACATTCCCTGGAGCGTCTCGCGCAGGGGGCCCAAGGCCAGGACCGTCAGGCCCGCGACGAGCATGTATCGCGGGAAGTAGAGGGCGACGTTGACCATGCCACTCATGAGCGAGGCCTCGCGCGGGTTGCGCGTCGCCAGGACGCGCTGCATATCGTAGTTTGGGATCGGGCCGGCTATGCTGGCCAGGACGCCCTTGAACAACATGAGCATGATGATGATGGTGAACAGCGAGAACCCGTCCTTCTGGATACTGGTGTTGACCATGTCGAACATGCCGGACCAGTTCAGGTCGAGTTGCCAGCCGAAGAACAAGTTGCGCCAGCCTGCGGGCACGACGGCGTCGATGGTCTCGGGACTGACGTGGTACATGGCGATCAGGCCGACGGCGATCGAGGCGATGGTCATGATTGTAAACTGGAGCACCTCGGTCAGCACGACGCTGTACATGCCTCCTTTGACGACGTAGAGGGACGTGACAGTCAGAATGATCAGGGCGTAGGTATTGGCGCTGAGTTGCCAAGGCAATAGGATTTGGGCGAACAAGCCGATCCCCTTGAAGGCGTAGGCGAGAAAGCCGACAACATTGATCAGGGCGAAGAGGACCACACTGAGATGAGCCAGGTTGGCGCCCAGTCCCCGGCCGAAGCGGGTCTCGATCCACTCGGCGCCGGTCAGCACGTTGGAGCGGCGCAGCCACGCACTGAGGTAGACCATCAGGAAGATCTGGTTAAAGGTGGGCCACATCCAGGGGATCCAAATGCTTTTGAGCCCGTAGACGAAACAGAAGTAGACCAGGAGCATAGTGCCGGTGATGTCGAACTGGCCGGATGCATTCGAGATGCCGAGGATATACCACGGCAGGCTTTTGCCACCGAGAAAATAAGAGTCCAGGTCCTTGGAGGCTCGCTTGGAGATCCAAAAGCCAATTAGAACCGTTAACACCAGGTAGGTAAAGATGATGGCAATGTCAATACTATGTAGATCCATTTGTTACCCCTGCACAAATATAAATCATTCTTCGTGTCGTGATAACCAAATTATGAAACGGTTGATGAGTTTACCATCTTTGACAGCATTTGTATATAAGGGAGTGATTATCTATTTTTTGTGGTGCGGCCGGATTTTCCGGCAGGGCCATGCTGCATGTTTTCAACTCTCCAAATAGCTATTCCAGGTATTTGACTGCTGCAGACCCGGCCGGCACAGTGATGGTAAAAATTGAATCGTAGCCCCGGCACAACAAAACGCTTGTACTGCTGTGGAGAATATGGCAATATGTTCTTTAACTTGTAGCCAATATACCGGGACGATACACATGTGGATGGAGTGATATCTAATATGATTCGGCGACTTTGTGTTACATCATTAATGGTGCTTATCTACACCGTCTCTTTTGTCCGGGCCGAATATCATATCAAGGCAACTCATCCACGGTTGTTTATTGAGGACGTAAAGGAGCTGGCCGAACGGTGCGATGGCCCGCTCGCCGGCGACTATCAAGTTCTCAAGCAGCGAGCGGACAACGCTGTCAGAGCAGGCCGGATTCAGTTCCTCTCCAATCAGTGGTCTATACCCGAAGACCTCATGAACTGCGGCATCGCTTACCTGGTCGAACGCCACAAGGGTCACAACGCCCAACCATACGCCGATGTCATCATAAATCAATGGGGCGATGGAAACCTCATCTCGAATCCTCAAGGCAGTCACTTCGGATACCATGCAATCGCCTACGATTGGATTTACGACGCTCTGACGCAGCAGCAGCAGGTGCAATTCGGCCAAGCTCTTGGCTCCTGGCTGCGATATTTCACTAACGAACCTCGCATTCTGCTCAAATGGGGTCACTGGGAATACAACCAGACCTGGGGACCGATCCATCTGAACGTTATGAATTGCCGCGATGCAATTACACAAAAACTGCTCATTGCGCTTGCCATACAAGGCGAAGGCACGAAATACGAAGCCGATGCCGGGATGTTCCTCGACTCATGGAACACACGAGTGACGGCTGAATGTGTGCCGGCTTTCAACAGGATGGGCGGCGTCTGGTCGGAATCCTATGGCCATGGCGCTTACGGGCCTGTCACCGTAATACCGTACGCCTTCGGCGCATGGCGCACAGCAACGGGCATAGACTTATTCAAGCAGTTAAAGCCCTGGGGGTATCCGGTCGAATCACCGCGATGGGTGGCTTATACGATGATGCCCCACAACGAACGCACAGCCTGGATCGACGACGGCAATGGTGCTCGACCCGCCGCCTTTGCCCGCGCCGCGCCGATGCTGCGCGACGGGCTCTCGCAATGGTTTTCCGACCGTGGCCGGTCGTGGCTGCGCGAGCGATGGCAGCGTGTCGCGTGTTATGATCCTTCGATACGGACAACACCCCCGGATGAGCTTCCGCTGGGCTATCTCTTTCCCGGTGCGGGCCATGTTTACATGCGCAGTACATGGAACGACCCAAACGCCACATGGGCATTCTTCGGCTGCGGCCCGCAGTTCGCCGGGCATTCGCGGGACGACGAGGGCCATTTCCTGATCTGTAAGCAAGGCGCTCTGGTCTCCCGGCAAGGCGGACAGGGCCACAACGACAGCGACTATTATGCCGGCGGCTCGCTTATCTACAACATCGTCACGATCTTCGATCCCAATGAGAAATTCCGCCGGAGCAGGAACAATGAGAACGACGGCGGCCTTCTGCGGCACGTTTACGAAGGCAGTGGTCTGCCGCGCCGGCGTGGGCATATCGTGGCCTTTGAGCACAACGCGGATTACACCTATGCCGCCGCGGATATTACTCAGGGCTACAGCGATAAAAAGGCCCGCGAAGTGACGCGGCAGTTTCTTTACCTTCGTGGGCAGCGTGAGTATTTCGTCGTCTTCGATCGCGTTGAAGCAACTCGTCCCGATTTTGCCCGTCATTTCTTTCTCCATGTCCCTACCCAGCCCGAGCGACGGGAAAATTATCTGACGTGGCTAAGTCTGCCCGATGCGGATGGCGACAAAAATGTGTTGTCACACGGCAGGTCACGGATGTTTCTGCACACATTGTTGCCGGAGAAGGCACAGATCGTTACCCGTGGCGGCCCCGGCAAAGAGGCATGGGGCCATCCGCTCGAAGAGACGGCACAATATAACCATACGACTAAGGATCGAATGAAACCTCCGGTGTGCCCCTGGCGGATAGAGGTCGGAGACCCGGGTGATAGCAGCCGCTCCTTTTTTCTACACGTTTTCGAGATCGCTGATGAGCAGATTCGTCAGGCAACTGCTGTTAAGTTTGTGGCACCCGCAGGCGTCGATATTGCGGAGCGATGGCAGATACGTTTCAATCCGGCCGGCCCGCTCGGAGGTAAGATAGGTAACAAACCGCTGACAACAACCGTTCAAACCGAAAGGCAGTATAATGAATCTTAGCTCGCAGTGTTTTTTTTGCAGGTACCTCAGGTTTTTCTTAGTCTTATTAATCTCATTAAACTGCCAGCAGCAATCTGTCCACTCACAGACAATTAATGAGAAGATTCCTTGGGAACCCATTGGTCTGTCCGGGGGAGGCGGCATGTTTTCGCCGGCGATTTCCCCCGCCGATCCTAATTTGATGATGCTCAACTGTGATATGAGCGCAGCGTATATCTCCGATGACGGCGGCCATAACTGGCGCATGATTAACCATGCTCAGCTTAAATCGGATACAAGATGCCGGCCGGGATTTCATCCTTCCGACCCCGATGTCATTTATGCTTCATCGGGCGGCCGGCTCAGAATCAGTCGCGACCGCGGCAGAACTTTCTCGCCTCTCGGCAACCTTCGCGAGTCTCTCTATGGTGAAATAGCGATAAACCCATCCGACCCGAAAGTTATGCTCGCAGGCACACGTGACGGCAAATGCACGCTGTCGCGTGACGGCGGAACTACGTGGACTTTATGCAGCGGGCCGGAAGGCCAGACTATTGGTTTCCATTTCGACCGCACTCGTCGAGGACATGTCATGTTCGCCGCCACTAACAAGGGCATTTGGCGTTCCGACGATGATGGCCGGACATGGACAGACAAGGCCAATAGTTTGCCATGGAAGCCGATACAGGGATTCGCGGCGGGTTCGGATTCTGCTAACAATACCACCATTCTCTACTGCACGGTAAGCAGTAAAGACCAGGGCGGCATTTTCACAGGAGGTCTTTACAGTTCTATCGATCGCGGCCAGACCTGGCAGCAGGCGATGGGCCACGGCATCAATACCGAAACGAAAAAGGCCGACCAATGGGCCTATGATTCAATCGCTCAGTACCGGCAAATTCTCACTACCGACAGGAATCCATTGACGGTGTATGTCCTGAACACAAGCACGGGATTCCATCCCCCCTATCATGAAACAGTCTATCGCAGCGATAACGGCGGCAAGAACTGGCGTGCTACATACTTCCAGGATCCACGTTTCGAGCGGTACAACGTGGCTCCCAATTATGTCACCGCATCCGCAGGGCAATCCTTTAAGGGAGGCGATACACCATTCGGAGCCGCTATATGCAATACCGACCCGGATCGATTGATCCTTGTCTGGAGCCAATCCTATATCACGCATGACGGCGGGGCCACATGGTTCAACGGCGATACGTATCCCGCTCCCGGCCAGGAGGCCAAAGCCGGCTGCGCATGGTCATGCACCGGTCTGGTCGTAACCACGACGTGGAACTACTACGTCGATCCTTTCGAAGCCAACCGTCACTATATTGCTTACACAGACATCGGCTTTGCCCGGTCGCTCGACGCCAGCAAAACATGGATATGGTGGGACAAAAACTCATGGGCACCGTGGCGAAATACCTGCTACGAGATTGCATTCGATCCCGACACGCCCGGTAAGATGTGGGGCGCATTCTCCGACGTGCACGATATCCCCAACGATAATATCATCTCCGAACGTCACGGCCACAACCGTCCCGGCGGAGTTTGCATTTCGAATGACTTCGGTGCTTCATGGAAACATGAGGCTAAAGGTATTCCGCCCAAAGCTGTCACCTCCATCGTGCTCGATCCCGCCAGCCCCAAAAACGCACGCACGTTATATGCCGGCGTCTTCATGGAAGGCGTATACAAATCGACCGACGACGGCAAGACCTGGGCACTAAAGAAGCACGGCCTGGGTCACCCGAATAACATGCGGGTTTATCGCGTGACTCTGCATAAAGACGGAACGCTTTTCGCGATAATTTGCGCTAAACGCCCTGCCCGCGGACAGCCGCTCATGAGCGAAGGCGTGGGCCTCTACCGCTCCGGAAACGGCGCCCGGACATGGCAAAAGGTTAACACATCCCGGCTTTTTCTTTACCCAAAGGACTTCTCCGTTAACCCTGACGACAGTGACATCATCCTCATCGGAACATGTGACGCGGACCGGCAGGACAAGTCCGGCGGATTATACAGGTCCGAAGACGGCGGCAAAACCTGGCGGCGTATCGGACGCCAGGGACGCCAGACGTTCGGCGGCTATTTCCATCCCAAACGTGACGGATGGATCTATATGACTCTTACCGAAGGCGCTCCCGGTGCCGGGCTGTGGCTCACGCGAGATAACGGCGCGACATGGGAGGCATTCGACGATCTGCCGTTCTCGAATGTCCAGCGAGTGACGTTCGATCCCTCGGACGACGATGTCATGTATGTCACCACATTCGGCGGCAGCGTCTGGCGAGGGCCGGTCGTGCCGCAAGGCTCGGTTCAGATTCGAAACACAGATAATTGACAAAACGCCCTGGATCACAGCCGCCGGAGGTGACATAAAATCGGGGTGATAGGATTCGAACCTACGGCCTCCTGCTCCCAAAGCAGGCGCTCTAGCCAAGCTGAGCTACACCCCGATAAACCCGGCGTCACCGCCGGTCGTTGCCGCCCCGTATCATTTATCAAAGAGCGTATCATGCGCAACGTCGAACATTCTACACGAAGCTCACCAATATTGCAACAATTTTGGCTCGTTCAACGTTCAGCCCTTTTGTCACGTGTGATAGTCGGCGTTGATTCTCACGTATTCGGCGCTCAAATCGCAGCCGTAGCAAAAATCGCTCGCCTTGCCCGCACCTAAGTCCACCGTTATCGTATGCTCGGCTTGCATGATAACTTTGCCGGCCTTGCCCGAGTCGAACTTCGCCGGTTTGCCGTTTTTGAAAACGGTTATCTGCCCTATCTTGCACGAGAGCTTTTCCGGATTCAATTTCACGCCCACCGAGCCGGCGGCACAAATAATCCTGCCCCAGTTCGGATCGCCCCCGTGCACCGCGCATTTGACTAACGGATAGTCGGCGATCGCCCTGCACGCCTTAGCCGCATCGGCTTTTGTCGCTGCTCCTTTTACCACGACCTTGAACATCCGCGTCGCCCCTTCGGCGTCGAGCGCCATCTGCCGAGCCAGGTCGTAGCACAATTCGCCCAGAGCCTTGGCGAACTTTTTATATCGCGGGCACTTGCTGACAATCGGCCGATTTCCCGCAAGGCCGGAAGCTAAAATTATCGCCGTGTCGTTCGTGCTCTGATGGCCGTCCACGGTCAGCCGATTGAGCGAATTGCCGATAGCCGCCTTTAGTGCAACGCCTAACAGCGGCTTGCTTATAGCCGCATCGGTCGTAATAAAACAAAGCGTCGTCGCCATATTCGGAGCGATCATCCCCGCCCCCTTGACCGTGCCTGCTATCGTTACCTTGCAGCCAGAAATTTCGAGCCGGCGGACGGCCTGTTTCGGCCTGGTATCGGTCGTCATTATCGCCTTTGCGAAATCCAGCCCCGCTTTCGACGAATCCGAAAGCTGTGCCGCTGCTTTTTCGATGCCGGCACTGATGTTTTGCATCGGCAGATGCTCGCCGATAATGCCGGTCGAAGCGACTAAGACATTTTCTATTGTCAATTGTCTATTGTCTATTATCAGCTCTTGTGCCGTCTTGCTGCACATCGCGATTGCGTTTTTGATTCCTTTTTCGCCGGTGCAGGCGTTGGCGTTGCCGGAATTGACGACTACTGCCGAGATATTTGTGCTCTTGACATGCCGCTTACAGACGGTTACCGCTGCCGAGACGATTTTATTTGTCGTAAAGACCGCTGCCGCTTTGGCCCCGGTCGGGCAGACGAGCAATCCGAGGTCGTTTTTGCCCGATTTTTTGATGCCGCAACGTACTCCAGCGGCCAAAAAGCCCTTAGGCGACGTAATTGTCTTGTTTTTCATCTTTTTACCTGTGGCAGAGCTATTCATGAGCAAGAAGTTACCAGAATCGCAAAATCCCTTCAAGTTAATTTGGCTTTTCAATGCCACATATGTCATTGCGAGGCCTGGAAGGCCGCGGCAATCTCTTCTGCCATAAGCGTAAAAGCCATCGTTGCCCCAAAATTGGCTTTGTTTTCTGGCTGGCTCGGCCCATCATAATCTCCGTAAACCATTGTTAATATTGACTTAATGTTATTTTGGCCCTTTGAAAATTGGCTTTGTTTTTTCAACCCCCAGCGCAGGTCTGGTGGCTAAACGAGATTGGCTTTGTTTGGCTTTGAATTGGCTTTGTTTTTTCGCCGTCCAAAAGCTTAATTTTCTTCATAAACACCTTTCATATAAGACTATGCGCCAATTTCACCCTACCGCAAATTGGGTTTGTTTTTTCAAATTAAGCTCAATTTTTCGTCGTTTTCTACTCTTTTTCACCTGTTTTTTTTATTATTTTGGCTTTTTTTCTTCTATATTTCTCAATTCTACATTCTAAATTCAAAGCACGATATACTACATACTATATACGACATACGAATATGTTATACATTATACGAACTGAAATCCAATAAAGCGGGCTTTTTATAAATAAATCTCCATTACACGGCGATCTTAACCGCAGAGAACGCCGAGAACTCAGAGAATCGAATAGTCAATTTATGGCTAAGGAGGCTTTCTACATATATTGTGCCAAAACGGGTAATCGGGAACCCGAAATTCGTTGAAATTGCGATGTCGTTTTGGTATTATGGAACTCAAATTGAACAGAAGTGTCTCAGGAGAAGTATCCGAGGCGTGCAGAAATGCCATTTATGAAGTTAAAAGGGAAATGTCAGGTGAAGATACCTAAGAGCAAAGCGGAGCTCAAGCGTCCAGTTGACAAGCGTCATGCGATCTTGCGGATCGAGAAAGAGAACGCCTGGGTCAGGAGTCTCGATCGTGAGCTCGCGGAGACCTTCTGCTCGCTGGTCACGCGGAGTGATCCCGTCACCGTCGTGAGGACCGCCGGGGTCATCGTCTGGGGGACCTACGCCGGAGAGCCTGAGAAGACCGGCACGATCCTCCTCGATCACAAACCAGACGGCCGCTTCAAGCTTGTACCGCTAAGCATAACGCCGAATAGCCTGCTGAAACAGGTAGCACACTTCGTCGGACGCCATGGCAGCGTGACCTCCAAAGAAGGGAAACACGGACTCATCTTCCGTGGTATACTCCGGAATCCGGGCGAGCCCATCGAGACGGAGGCGACGGTTCAGGGGCCGGAACCCGAGGTCGCGCCAGTCAAGGAGAAGGCCCTGGCAGAAACGGTGAAGATACCTAAGAGCAAAGAAAAACTCAAGCGTCCAGTTGACAAGCGTCATGCGATCTTGCGGATCGAGAAAGAGAACGCCTGGATCAGGAGTCTCAATCGTGAGCTCGCGGAAACCTTCTGCTCGCTGGTCACGCGGGGTGATCCCGTCACCGTCGCGAGGACCGCCGGGGTCATCGTCTGGGGGACCTACGCCGGGGAGCCTGAGAAGACCGGCACGATCCTCCTCGATCACAAACCAGATGGCCGCTTCAAGCTTGTACCGCTAAGCATAACGCCGAATAGCCTGCTGACACAGGTGGCACACTTCGTCGGACGCCATGGCAGCGTGACCTCCAAAGAAGGGAAACACGGACTCATCTTCCGTGGTGAACTCCGGAATCCAGGCGAGCCTATCGAGACGGAGGCGACAGCTCAGGGGCCGGAACCCGAGGTCGCGCCAGCCGCCGAAGCACCCACAGGTGGATTCGAGAAGATCACCGGGGCCGATGCCATCGCCGCCATTAGGCAGAAAGTCACCATGGAGTTCATCGAGAGTGGCGTCAAGGTCCGCATCCAAGGCAAGAAGGCGGACTGCGAGAAGACCGCGAACCGCATTCTCAAGGGCAGCCCGACGGTGGCTTCGCAGCGGGGCTCAAAATACATGATCGAAGGCAACCTCAATAAGTCCTTTCTCAGGACGGGAGCCAACCAGCAGGGTCCCGATACCAATGGCGTGTATATCAGGAAGAACGGCTCGGAGCGTACCTTCACAGCATTCGGAGAGAACCTCAAAGATGTCCAGGCAGCCTGCCTCACAGGTTGCAAGGAAGACACGATGTTCACGATCGTCGTCAACGACCGCTCGGCCGGTCACTTAGTGATCAGCTCAGGTAGACGACGCCTGGTGTGATTCGCTCGCAATGACATGAAAACGCATCCTTATATTATTGCGAGGAGTGTAGCGACGAAGCAATCTCGTCTTTGCCAACAGGCCCGCTGTCCCTGGTTTTTGTAGTCCGTGAGATGAAAAATGGTGGGGCCCTTACTATTGATTATTGATTAATGACTATTGATTATTTATGTGTTCTCATCAGCCAAAGTGAGGTGAGCCGCCACCCTATAAAGGCTGGAAAATCTATGCTTTTTCGAAAATCTCGGGAATTGTGTTGTATTTGAAATGCCGGAGAATCGCCGGCAGATGGAGATGTTCATAATCCGCAATACGCGATACGCGATACGAGATACGAATTTTTATTGACTTTTGCCTTCTTAGCCGATTAATATATGGTCGCCGAGTTAATCTTTGGTGTCGGTTAATGTGCTATGGAACGGAGGGCAACGGTGGCAGTGTGCCAAAATGGTAGGAAAAAGTGGCTTTTCGGCGTATTTTCTTGACTTCTTTTTTTACAGTATTGCGAGAATAATAGCTGATCCCGCCAATTGTTTCTTAAATTTTCTTGACGACAAGGAGGTTAATAGTGTATAACTATATTGGTGATACTTATACCTGTGGTAACTAACAATGAAGGCGCTTTTCGCTTTTCGCTTTTCGCTTTTCGAAAGGGTGAATATTCGTTTTTTCATTTCAATTCCTGCTTTGCAAGTAGTAGTTCAAATCGTGCCATTTGAAGGAAGGTAGTCATGAAGACTAAAGCTTTTACACTAATCGAGCTATTGGTGGTTATTGCCATTATTGCAATCCTTATGGGGATTCTGATGCCGGCACTGCGGAGAGTCAAGGAGATGGCACGGGAATCAGCCTGCAAATCAAATTTGCGGAGTATAGGATTGGCCGTGCAAATGTACCTCGACGACTACGAACGAAAAATCCCCAATACCCAGAGTGCTAATGAATTTCTATGGCATACGCCGGACGGTGTTACTTATCTAAAAGCTGGTTCCAGCACTAGTTATTGGGGTCTTTTCTACTTAGATTACTTGAAAGAGACGAAAATCTTTGGCTGTCCGAGCTTGGTACGTGCTCCAGAAGGATTAATATACTCGTATAATAATTATCCCGATCCAGGGAAAGTAATCCAGCATGCAGCGTTTGGTTTGAATCATCATAAGAATAACAGGGGTCGAAATACAAATGATATTCACCGTATTTCAGAATTCATTTTTTGCACAGACCACGCCGAACCAAGACCGGAGTGTGATACCAGCGATGCTTTTCATAATAATGATACACCCGGCGCTATGAATCTTACGCATTATCGAACCGGCAGCCGTTCCGGGCAATATCGGCAGATTTTCAGGCACAATATCAGATTCGGCGACGATGACAGAACCGGTGGAAGAGCTAATATCCTTTGGCTGGACGGACACGTTACCGCCTTAGAAGAAACTACAGGAGACGATGTGCCGTCAAGGTGGTATACAGGCGACAAGCTATAATAAAATAATTTCAACAAAAGCACATTGGGTATTTAATGTCGGGTGTGTTGCCCGATACGATCAAAATACCCGTGAACAGTTACATCTTTTTGTAGGAGGTTGTATTATGAAACTGCAATTTGTTTTGGGTGTTTGTATCAGCTTGTTATTGGCGGGCTCGTTGTCCGCTGATACCACCTTTACAAACGCTATCGACAAAATGTGGAGTAATGTCGATAACTGGAGCGACGGCTTCCCGGATAATGACGATAAGATCAGAATCGTTGATGGTGCAGATTGTGTTCTCGATATTGGTGGCCAAGTCGGCAAGCATATCGCTATGGAAGGCGGTACCGCTCATCTCACGTTGCTGGATGGCGCGGAAGTGGCCATTAGCGACTGGACCATTATCGCTTACGCCGGCGGTGATGAAGGAAATCCTCATTTATTAGAAATCTTTGGCGGCGTGCTGAATGCCAATGCCCGTGTGTTTGTTGGATTTCTTGGATACGGCAAGCTGGTGGTTGACTACGAAGGCGTTTTAAATCTCAACGCCCAGGAGTTGGGTGTCGGCGAGAATACCGATGGCAATGGTCGCGTGGAAGTACGCGGTGGTGAAATAAATCTCTTGTCCAGTTCATCACTTCCACTGCGTTTCAATGCTGGTCAAAACTCTGTCGCCAGTATGGATTTCTCCGGTGGCGTGCTAACGCAGGCATACTCCGACGCCCGTCTCGCTTATATCAACGATCGTATTGCCGATGGCACCATTACTGCTTATGGCACCATTACCGCCTCTTATGGTACGGGAACCGTGCTCGTGGAAACAGTAGAAGATACTTTGATTGTCAAGGGTCTGCACCCCTTTAATCCAGTACCCGAAGACGCTGGCGACACTGTCCCCGGTACTGTCACGCTGGAGTGGACTGTGGATGCCGGCACGCTCGTGGATGTGTGGTTTGGCAACAAAGCTGACTTGAGTGATTTCACGAAGATTGTGGACAAGCAAGCCGTGACCTCCGCGAACGTGACGACCGTTGCCAAGCAACGTTACTTCTGGGCCGTGGATACCTACGAACCAGGTGAGGCAGCACCGGAAATAGGTATCGTTTTTGATTTCACCGCAGACAACCAGCCACCCGTCGTCGAGGCCGGAGTCGATTTACTTACCTGGCTGGGAGAAGATGGTACCAGGATTAAGAATCTGGACGCGACCGTTACCGATAACGGTGCTTATACCGTGCAGTGGACGGTGGTCAGTGAACCTAATGATCCCAACAACCCTGACGCCGTGATTGCCGATCCGAGCGCCGAGGATACGAGTATCACCCTGTCAGCCTTAGGCGAGTATGTCTTGCAGTTGGATGCTTCTGACGGTGAATACACTGGTTCTGACACTGTCGCGATCAACGTATATATCGACGGTTGTGAGGCAGCCAAGTCACTGCCCGATTACGTGCCGTTTCCCGGGGATCTCAATGGTGACTGCAAAGTCGATGATGAGGATTTGGCCATGTTAGAGGCAGACTGGCTTATGGATAATTCATTGACTGAACCGTAGATTAAAATCGAATGACTTAGAGCACTATTGGCTTTAGCTTACCGGGGTGTTTGATACGTGTATCAAACGCCCCGGTTTTATTATGTATGGCAAATTCCAATTTATGCAAATCACAGGTGCCTGTCGATCAAAAATGGTGGGGCCCTTACTATTGATTATTGATTAATGACTATTGATTATTTATGTGTTCTCATCAGCCAAAGTGAGGTGAACCGCCACCCTATAAAGGCTGGAAAATCTATGCTTTTTCGAAAATCTCGGGAATTGTGTTGTATTTGAAATGCCGGAGAATCGCCGGCAGATGGAGATGTCCATAATCCGCAATACGCGATACGCGATACGAGATACGAATTTTTATTGACTTTTGCCTTCTTAGCCGATTAATATATGGTCGCCGAGTTAATCTTTGGTGTCGGCTAATGTTCAATGGAACGCCGGACATGAAAGGATTGGCAAATGTGCAAAACATGCGGATGCAGTTCAGGCAAAAAAGCCAAGAAAAAAGCTAAGCCTAAAAAGAAATAGACGCCGGCACCTTGTCCCAATTTGTGCTGTAGCATTCGCTTCTTTCAGGAAGCCTGTCCCTTCGACTATGTTTACCACGAGTGCTCGTGACAGCGTCCGGTGACGCTGAGAGACCCGCTTGCCGCAGCGGTTGTTATCGCTTCGGCGTGGATGTCACTACCCTTCCTTCCAGTACCGCTGGACGATACCGTCTCTGACCTCAAACGCGACGGTGTGTTCCACGTCCTTTTCGTCGCTGATAACGATGGGCGGCGGGAACATGACAAATTTGTTGTCCTTTTTCCTTACGCATTTGTACTTGAGGATTTCGTCGCCGTCATCGGTGAGAATTTGCTCGCTCGGCTCGCCGAACGTCTCGATCACCCAGTCCCTCGTGGTCTGGCCGCACTCCACCTGCTTGAGCGTGTCGTTTTCAATGCCGGTGTACTGCTCGTCCGTCTCGCTGACCACGCAGCCGACAACCAGAACCGATATAGCAACCAGAGCCGCAAAAAGTCCAATCTCGCCGCATTTGTGTAATTTCATTTTGTGCTTCTCCTTATTTCAGTTCGCATTTTATGCCGTAAATTCGGCCCTGCATATCTTTCCGCAGGATTAACGCATATTTGTCTTTCCTATACTATAGGCGTTAAAACCATGAAAAGGTTACAAATATTTTAAATATTTTTATTGCCCCGCTCGAAGACCGCTCGCATACGAGATACGTTTTATGTCCCACAAGATGTGGATAAGAGCGTTAACATCAGTTTTGCAGCGAGGCGTGTCACAAAGTACTGAAGCAGAACCACCGCAGCGAGCGTCAATAATCAATAATCATTAATCAATAATCAATTATAACGATGTCTTCCGGGATGGCGACAACGTCACGGTGTTTCGGGCCGAGGAGCTTTTTGATTTCGGTGCTGTGCTTGCCAGCCAGAGTTTTAAGCTGGGCGCTGCCGATGCTGGTGACGGCCTTGGCGTTATCGTTGTCCCTGGGACTCCTTACGGAGAGCATCACGACGGCGCCGGCTTCGAAGGCGCCGCTGACGGAAACCACACCGCTCGGTAGCAGGCTCTTGCGCGCCCGGACCGCTCGCATCGCGCCCTCGTCGATCAATATCGTACCGGCTGGGCTGCTGTTGAGAATCCACCTCGAACGATTCGAGAGCTTTCGCTTCGGCATGAAGATGGTGCCGATTTCTTCGCCGGCGATGATTCGGGCGATAACGTTTTTCAACCGGCCGTTCGCCAGGACGATTCGACAGCCTGCGTTGGAAGCGATTTTTGCCGCCTCGATTTTCGTTTTCATGCCACCCGTGCTGTGCCGGCTGCCTTTGCCGCCCGCGTTGCGAACGATCTCGTCGGTGATTTCGAAAACAGTTGTGATCGGTTTCGCGTCGGCGAATTTTTGCGGATTCTTATCGTAAAGCGCGTCGATGTCACTAAGCATGATCAAAAGGTCGGCGTCGATCTTGCTGGCGACCAGCGCGCCGAGCTTGTCGTTATCGCCGAAGGCCGAGCCGATTTCGTCCGTGCTGACGCTGTCGTTCTCGTTGAGAATCGGCACGACGGCCAGCTTTAGCAGTGTTTCGACAGAATGGCGAAGGTTCAGGTACGTTTTCCTGTTATCGAGCACTTCGGCGGTCAGCAGGACCTGCGCGACTGTCACGCCGTAACGCAGAAACGATTTGCGGTACTCGGCCATCAGCAGCGGCTGGCCGATAGCCGCGCACGCCTGCCGCATCTTTATATTCTTCGCCCTCTCAGCATCGAGTTGGCCAAGCCCCATCCCGATAGCGCCGGAGCTGACAATGACAACCTGCCTGCCAGCCTTGAGCAGAGAATTAACCTGCCCGGCGATTTGACTAAAGTACGCAGCGTCAACGCCGCCGTTTTTCGTCAGAATATTCGTGCCGATCTTTATAACGATTCGCTTTGCCTTACTAAAGTCTCGCATTGTTTAGTATCTCGTATATCGTATTCACTAAATGTCAAATACTAACGACTATTCAACTAATCGTTTTCGTTTCTCCAATAGTCGGCGTGGTACGTGTCGCCGTCTTTGTTCCAGATCTTCGTTATAATATCAGTATCGCCGTCACCGTCCACGTCCGCAAGTACGGCGTCGTGCCAGCCGGGATTATCCACGTGGATCACAACCGGAACGAAGGTCGGGATTTTTGAGCCGGAATTTTCCCATATCACGCCGCGTTCCTTTAGCCCGCGCGGTTTCATGGCCAGCTTACCCTGCGCTTCCATATATGTATCGGGGTCTTCCTGCTCGCCGGCGAAGATATCCGAATCGCCGTCCCGGTCGAAATCTGCGACTCCCAGCGAATGGAACGATCCGGTGCCGGGCACGTCCCCGGGCGCTGTCGGCGGATCAGCAAGCTGATGCCGCACCCATGCAGCACCCTTGCCGGCGTTCTCGACCCAGTAAACATGCGAATGGCCCGTGTCGCAATCGCTATAGACGATGTCGTTTGCGCCGTCGCGGTTTATATCGGCTACCCAGCAGCGCATGCTCGTGCCGTACGATGCGTTTTTGATCGGCTTGTGGGGCCAGGCATGGGGCTGCCACGTGCCGTCACCATTGCCGGGATTGGCGAACCAGTAGCCCGGTATCACGACGTCGTTGTCGCCGTCGCCGTCAAGATCGCCGATGCCGTTGGGTGCTGTGCCGCCATGATTTTCGTCGGCCCTGCCGATCACGGTCTGTTTCATGCCGTGCGCCGGGTCGAACCAGGATGCGGTCTTGCCGTTGTAGACCAGCACGTCGAGATGGCCGTCGCCGTTAACATCGCCGGAGAGGATATCGTGGCCCTTACCGGCGTATTTGTGAGCCTGCCACAGCTTGCCGGGATCGGCCGCGAGGTTGCCGGGATTCTTAAACCATACGAGCGAGTACACGATATCCACCAGGCCGTCCAGGTCGCAATCGACCGCCGTGGATCCGAGCTGTGTGTTAAAGACTTCGCCGGTCGCTATCGTATGCCGGACCCAAGTGGAGTCGTTCACTCTCTGGAACCAGTAAGCGGCTTTGGCCTCGCGTCGGGACAGACTGATATCCGCGTCCCCATCGCCGTCGAAATCTGCCAGCGGAATCCCGCCCACCCCCCAGGCCGGGCCCGGCAGCGGATCGGCAATCGTAAAATGCGTCCACTTAGTCGCATCGATCTTAGCCCCTGCAGGGCCGGTCATACAAAGCATCATCGCCAAAATCAACGCGATTCGCACGCCGGAGACCATCTTTCTAATCTCAATATAACACCGCATTATCAAACCTTTCTATTAGATTTGTTAGTTTGAACTCATCAGAGAACATATTAAGCAATTCCCTGAGTTTCTGCAATACTCAACGGTTTTTGCACATTTGCTCACAACATTAAATTGTTTAACACAAGCAGAATCATTTGACAAGCCATCGTTTAAGAATTGGTATACCTTGTGTGAGATGGGAACTAAACCCGCCGAGTAAATCGGCGGGCTAAATATTTTTCTAATTCGCTAATCCACTAATTCTCTATCTTTCTGTGCGTAAACTTTTTTTTCGCGTTTGGGCCGGAGTAGTCGGCGACGGTTTGGCCGGAGCCGAACATTTTCCATTTGTAGATAAGCAGGCCTTCGAGGCCGACGGGGCCGCGGGCGTGGATTTTGTTTGTGCTTATGCCGACCTCGGCGCCGAGGTTGTAGCGGAAACCGTCGCTGAAACGCGTGCTGCAATTGACAAAGACGTTGGCCGAATCGACCAGTGCCATGAACCGCTCGGCCTTGCTCGTCTCGGCGGTGACGATGGCGTCGGTGTGTTTCGAGCCGTAGCGGTTGATGTGCTCGATGGCGGCGTCCAGTCCGTCGACGATTTTTATCGAGAGGATGTAATCGAGATACTCGGTTGAGAAGTCCTCTTCGGTCGCCGGTTTTACGTCGATGATCGAGGCCGTTCGCTCGCAGCCGCGAAGCTCGCAGCCGTTTTGCTCCAGGGCGGCTTTTGCTTTGGGCAGGAACTCTTCGGCAATCTCGCTATCGACCAGCAGTGTCTCGGCGGCGTTACAAACCGCGACGTACTGGCACTTGGAATCGACGGCGATGTTCACGGCCATATCGAGGTCGGCGTCGCCAGCTACGTAAACGTGACAGATGCCGTCGGCGTGGCCGAGGACGGGAATGTTCGTATTGTCCATGATGTAGCGGACGAATTCGTTCGAGCCTCGAGGGATTATCAGGTCGATGGACTCGTCGAGGCCCAGCATCTCGGCGACGTCCTGGCGTGTTTCCAAAAGTTGAATCCAGCCTTTGGGCAGGCCGGCTTTTTCGCTCGCCTGAGCGATTGTCTCGGCCAGGATGCGATTGGTTTTGGCCGCTTCGCTGCCGCCTTTGAGCAGGACGGCGTTGCCGCTTTTCAGGCAGAGCGTGGATATCTGCACGAGGGCGTCCGGGCGGGATTCGAAAACCACGCCGATCACGCCGATGGGACAACTGACTTTGTAAAGCTCCAGGCCGGCGTCAAGCTCGATAGCGCTCAAAGTCCTGCCCGAGGGGTCGTCGAGCTCGATAAGGCTCTCGATGCCGGCGACGGTCTGGGCGATTTTGCCATTGTCGAACTTCAGCCGCTTGAGCAGCGGGCCGGCCAGATTATTCTTTGCCGCCTCGGCCAGGTCCTGCTGATTGGCGGCGATGATTTCGACGCTGTGTTGCTTGAGAGCCTTCGCGATTTGGGCCAGGGCGTTATTTTTTATGTCGGTTTTGACAGCAGCCAAGCCGATCGAGGCCGATTTGGCTGCCGCCGCAATTTCGCTAATATTCATTTTCAAATTCCTGTTGACTATTTTTTGTTGACTGATTACTATGAAATTGTAAATGATTGATGGCTTATAATCAATAACGAATAATAAGCGGGCGTAGCATAGTGGTAATGCACCGGCCTTCCAAGCCGGCTAGGTGGGTTCGATCCCCATCGCCCGCTTTTGCCGCTGATATGCTTACCATGAATTCTGCCGCCACTCGGTTCCGCACAATATGTTTCTCACTTCTAATACAATCCCCGTGTTTATCGGCAATTGATCCGACATAAATTATGTGCTTTTATGATTGAAGCGGTTCATTTCGCGTTTTTCCCAGATACGTATTAGTTTGGTGCAGGCTCCATTTGTATGCGCTGAAAAAACACACCATCCGGTCCTGGTTTTCAGCCTGGTTTTTATTCTGTCAACAGGGCACTAATATATCGGCGAAGCTCGATTAAATCTTGTACCTGCTCTTCGCTGAAGGAACCGAGCCTCTGAGTGTAAACATCAATCCATGTGGCCAGTCGCACAAGGCTGTCATCCTCCAGATGGACGCCCCGGTGCCCATCCGGCTGTCTCAGAAGAGTCAGCAGCTTGCTCTGCATTGCCGGGGAATCATTGTGCCCTCTAATATTCTTGATGAGAATTATAACGATTGAATAGGATTCTAAGCTGAATATTTCTAAATATAAACTTCACAGAAACATGTTCGCTTGCCATAAGTCCTATAATACCACAACTTACTCTAAATCTTACAATCTTCCGGGGATGGACGGCAAATTATTTCTTTTCTTATTGACATTTACCTTTCGATGTGTTATTTTTAATTTATATAGGAGTAGTGATGGAAAGCCCGCAGGAGGCCTGTTCAAGCTTTCCCTTTTCGCATAGTCGCTTGTATTCAATATGGTTGCGAATGTGGCAGCAGCCGAACAGAAGGAGTAGCGAAATGATGAAACAGGTAGTGATTTTTACATGTATGATAGCGTTGGTTTTTCCGTTAGCTCTGGCAGGTTGCTGCAGAGTCGAAGTGGCAAGCCTTCAGGAGGAATTAGACAGAGCCCTTATGGAAAGAAACGATCTGCAGGCCAAATTGGAAATTGCCATGCAAACTCCTAAGCAATCGGAAGTACAGGTAATGGGACTTACCGGCTCGCTCAGCGAGTTTCAGAAACAGATCGACGCATTTGTCAGCTTTCGCGAAGAGCTGCAAAAGCGGGAGGATGAACTTGCCAAGTTACGCCAGGCGGCTCTTGCCGAGGCAAAGGTCGCCCAGGAGCGAATGGATAAGCTCGGAATTCAGTTGCAGTCTGAGACGGAAAGGGTCATTGGGCTTCAGGACGATCTAAAAAAGGCTCAATCGGCAATTGTAGAACTCCAGGACAAGCTCGTAGATTGACAAAACCGGCAGGGAGTCCTCTTATCAGAATGTGAACATGACAACGGCTGTGAGTACGGCAGCTTACCGCCCTTTTGGGCCTCTGTTCTCTTTTAGTCAATCAATATTAGCAAAACTTGCACACAATCCCCGCTGAGGATCCATGCGATTCCGTATAGACGGCTCAATTCGGAAAATTTTTCTTGACGAGAAGGTGATTAATTTGGTATAAGTAAAATTGTAAGCATCTATGCCGTTTTATCCTTGCAGCAGGCAGAATTTTTATAGTTTGTATCAGTTTTTACTCTTCAATTGGCCACTCATATTGGGCTTTTGAAGAAAGGAGGTGGTGTCAAATCTAAATCCTTAGCCACGGCAATAATATTGATATGTCTATCACAAATCACGAGTGTTTTGGTGTGTGATCAAAGCATGGTTTTTGCAGCTATTTTTGAAGGAGGACTATTATGTCTAAAAAATTGATTTTTTCGGCTTGTTTTGTTTTGGTGCTGGGCCTGGTTCTGACGAGTGCGGCTCAGGCGGATCTCGTCGGCTGGTGGAGGCTCGATGAGGGCTCCGGCACTACTGCCGCCGACTCAAGCGGCAACGGGAACGACGGTGCACTCCAGGGCGACCCCCAGTGGGTGGCCGGCGTGACAGGCGGCGCCCTGGAATTCGATGGAAGTGGTGATTATATTGATTGCGGCAACGATGCAATTTTTGATATCACCGAAGAAATTACGCTTACCGTGTGGGTGAACGCAAACGACATGCTAAACGGCGAGCACAATTGTTGGCTGGGTAAAGGTGATAATGCATACGCGATAAAACACCAGACCGGGAATTATCTGGAGTTTTTCATGTTTGACGGCGACTGGCACTCGACTAATTACACGACTGAGCTTGACTCATTAAATGGTGACTGGCACCACATGGCCGGCACATTCGACGGGTCCGAGCTGAAGTTCTACCTCGACGGCGAATTGGCGGCCAACCTGGTCTATTCAGGGACTATCGGAACGGCAACTCACGCCGTCACTATAGGAGAGAATTCCCAGGCCACCGGCCGTTTTTTCGATGGAATGTTGGATGATCCCCGCATCTACAACGAGGCCCTGTCGCAAGATGATATCAAGTCGATCATGATGGGCGGAGAAAATCCGTATGCTTTCAGCCCCACCCCGAAAGATGGCGATATACATCCGGATACATGGGTGACACTTTCCTGGAAGCCGGGAGATTTCGCGGTCTCGCATGATGTTTATATGGGCGATAATTTAGAAGATGTCAACAACGGCACAGGCGATACATTCCGAGGCAACCTGGGCGCCGATACATTGTTTTATATTGCCGGCTTTCCCGGATTTGCTTACGAGGAAGGTCTTGTCAATGGCACAACCTATTACTGGCGAATCGATGAGGTTAATGATGCAGATCCGAATAGTCCGTGGAAAGGCCCCGTCTGGAGCTTCACCGTTCCACCCAAGAGCGCCTATTTCCCCGAGCCGGCTGATGGTACTGAATTCGTCGATCTTAATGTAGTGCTTAGCTGGACGGCGGGTTTCGGTGCGAAATTGCATTATATAGTCTTCGGCGAAGATTTTGACGAAGTGAACGACACTGTCACTGGCACTCCTAACGGAACCACAAAATACACTCCAGGCCAGCTCGAATTGGCTAAGACTTACTACTGGCGTATCGACGAGTACGACGGCGCCGAGACGTATAAAGGCGAAGTTTGGAGCTTTACTACTTTGGGTGCCGTCAGCGGCCCGGATCCGGCCGACGGTGCTCTGGACGTCAAGCCTTCCGAGATTCTTAGCTGGATTGCGGGAGCCGTCGCCGATTCGCACGAGGTGTACTTCGGCTCAGACGCGGACGCCGTCAAGAACGCCACAACAGCATCGCCCGAGCATAAGGGTACAAAAGCCCTTGGCGAAGAGAGCTACGATCCAGGCAAACTTGCAATTAATACGGCGTACTACTGGCGAATCGATGAAGTCAACGCCGTCAATCCCGATAGTCCATGGCCGGGCAACGTCTGGAGCTTTACGACGGGCGATTACTTTGTCATAGACGATTTCGAGGACTACGATGCCGGCGATAACCAGATATGGTTTGCATGGCACGATGGACTCGGCGCCGGCGCGTCAGGTACTCCCGGTTACATTCCTGGCAACGGCACCGGCTCGGCAGTAGGCGATGAAACCACCCCTTCTTATACCGAGGAGACTATCGTCCATGGCGGCAACCAGTCTATGCCGATTTCTTACGATAACAATAAGCAGGGCTTTTCGAAGTATTCAGAGACGGAACTGACGCTGACAAACCAGCGTGACTGGACTGAAGAAGGCGTTGCAAATTTGTCGCTGTGGTTCAGAGGCAATCCTGCTTCCGTCGGCAGCTTTACAGAGGGCCCGGTCGGCACCTTCACAATGACCGCTTCCGGCGCGGATATCTGGGACGTTGGTCCCGCAGCAGGCGAGTTTCATGATGAGTTCCACTTTGCCTACAAGACGCTCTCCGGCCCCGGCTCGATTGTCGCAAAAATCGAGAGCGTCGAAAACACAAACGCCTGGGCCAAGGCCGGCGTGATGATTCGCAGTACGCTCGACGGAGACTCCGTGCACGCGATGATGGTTGTCTCGGCAACTTCCGGTGTGTCCTTCCAGCGGCGTCCGGAGACGGGCGGTGCCAGTGCGGACGATACGACCGCCGACATAGCCGCACCGTACTGGGTGAAGATAGAGCGTACCCTGGCCGGCAACTTTCTGGCTTACAGTTCTGCCAACGGCTCGTCCTGGCAGATGCTGGGTGTAGCCGAACCAATTCAGATGGGTGCAAATGTCTATATAGGTTTGGCGGTGACCAGCCATGATGCGGCTTTGACGTGCCAGGGGGTATTCAGCAATGTCACGACCACCGGGAATGTCAGTGGACAGTGGGCGAACCAGGACATCGGCATAACCAGCAACGATGCCGAGCCGCTTTACGTGGCGGTTTCCAACAGTGCCGGAACTCCTGCCGTAGTGGTCCATGACGATCCGGCCGCGGCACAGATCAACACCTGGACTCAGTGGATCATCCCCCTGCAGGCTTTAGCCGATCAGGGCGTAACTCTGACCAACGTAGACAAAATAGCGATTGGCCTGGGGACACAAGGCAATACGACAATCCCCGGAGGCGCAGGGAAGATATTCATTGACGACATTCGGCTGCTTAAGCCCGCTCCGGAACCAGCGGAGTAAGCTGGGATTTAGCCGGTAATTAGAATTAAGTCATTGACATAGCAGATTTACATAAGTTTGGGGCCTATACCGTTTTCTTCGGTATAGGCCCTTTATAAGTTTAAAAGGTTGCTGATATGGTATTTGACGCGGGAACAAGCCTCCAATATAATTGCCGGCGGATGACAGATTGTTATATTGTCGGATTAGAGCGATAGGAATCGCCTGTATTTATCGATGGGACAAATATGTTGACGAACGTTACCGTAGCCGACCTTCTGCGGCCTTGTGAGAAAAGGCTTGCCGGCTTTTATGATGTTGCTTTGATTATTTGCGGCTCACTGCTGATCGGCCTTTGCGCTCATGCCAAAGTTTGGCTGCCATTCAGCCCCGTCCCCGTGACGGGTCAGACTTTTGCCGTGCTGATGATCGGAGCGCTGCTGGGGGCCCGCCGGGGTTGTCTGGCCGTGCTTGCGTACATCATGGAAGGGGCCGCGGGACTGCCCGTGTTTGCGGTTGGCGTTGGTCCCGCTGTACTATTGGGGCCGACCGGAGGATATCTGTTCGGTTTCATTCCCGCCGCTTACATCACAGGACGGCTGGCGGAGAAAGGTTGGGACCGGCGGATCGGAACGATGGTTTTAGCAATGGTTTTCGGAAATCTGGCCATTTACTCGTTCGGGCTGCTCTGGCTCTGCTGCCTGACGGGATTCAATACGATGGTCTTGACTTTGGGCTTATATCCGTTTATAATTGGTGATTTAGTAAAAATAATTTTCGCTGCAATACTTTTGCCGACCGGCTGGAAAATGCTCGGATACAGCAGGCTCAAAGGCAAAAGTAAATAAGCAGCAAAATTTTTGGGGAATAGTGTAATGGTAGCACGACTGACTCTGGATCAGTTAGTCGAGGTCCGAATCCTCGTTCCCCAGTTGCCACGACAGTAGCAATGGGAAAGGCTTACAGAAACAGGTAAATTAGAGCCGAGGGCAAGGCGCCAGTTTCTTGTCCCTGGCTTGTTTTTTTGCTTGCTCATACCGGGACAGGATTACTTGTGGGACTCCGCCACCCACAAATCCGAACCATGCCCCCGCCCCTCCGCCCGTCTGGTACCATAGATACCTCTCTACCCCGCGAGGTGCTTATGGGGATGTCACTGTATGTGGATTATGCCCCGATTGCACAAGCTTTCGAATAAGCATTATAGTTTCTAAAAAAAGTTGCCGTCAGGGGCGGTTGAATAGTCCCTGACGGCAAACTTAAACTTCGTAAATTAGAATATTAACCTGCTTTGTTATCCTCCAAGAACAGCTAAACATCCTGCAAGGAAGGCAGCGACGCCGACATTCTGATCCTGAGGCAATCGATTAATATATTTATATGTAACAAATCGTACTGATCTTGTTGTCGAAAAACCCATTTCGCTGTTCAAGATGCCAATGTATGTCACAAAAGCGTCAAGGTATTCATCGGCTAAAGCATAATAACTGTCTTCATCAGTGTTGCCTCTTATTGCATCTACAATTGCTGCCATCTGCTCCTCGGTCGGCGGTGCAATACTCGATCCGAACTCATTAATTACCTGTGCCAGAGCGGCTATATGAGTGCCATCGGCATCCTTCAGAATTAGCGCGGCCTTCATAAGCTGCGAATACGCATCGTACGGCTGAATGCTTTTGGTAGAGACCAGAGAGTTTGCCATCCAAATATCAACCGTTCCCTCGTCTACTCCAAGTTCCTCGGCGACCCATTTCGCCAAAGCCGGACACCCCGAAATTTCTACCCCTATCGGAGCTATTCCATCGAGACCCGGTGCCGGAGATCTATATGGCAGAAGGAGCGTTGACAGTGGTATCGGAGGTATTTCAGTGACCTTAATTATTACTTCCACTTCTGATGATGTATTTAAGCCATCAGTAACCGAATACGTGAAGCTGTCGCCTCCGAAAAAGCTTTTGTTCGGTGTATAGGTGAACGTGCCATCCTCGTTCAGCACTAAAGTACCGTTCTTTGGTGTAACAGCGCCTTCTATTACTGTGAGAATGTCGTCCAGGTCCGAGTCGATGTCATTGGTGGTCACGTTGAAGGTAATCGCCTGGTCCTGAATGGTCTTCGCCGAATCGGTAACAGCTTCAGGAAGCTCGTTAATCAAAGTAATAGTAACTGTAGTAGGCTCGGATAAAAGCTGCTCATCCTCTATGGCTAATTTTCCTACGTAAGTAAAGGTAACCGTGGCCTCGCCGTTTTCATCGAATGTTACGGTGCTGAGATCCTCAGGCGGATTATAAGTAAGTCCTACGATTCTGTCACCGTTCATAGTAGGTGTCACCGTACCGGCAGTTGGATCCGTGTAAGAATTGATTGAGCCGCCTACAAAGGTTTCACCAGCTTGCGTATCATTGGCCAGAACGTCAACAGAGATAGCATCGCCTTTAGGCGTTGAGAATTCGTCAGAAACTCCTATCAGCGGTGGTGTTGGATAATACTGTGGATTGATAATGATTTGAGCATGATCAGGAGGCTCCTCATCACTAAAAGCTTCGTCATCTTCATATTCCGGCCCGGTGGCCTCGACTTCTACGCCATCGGTTATAGCGTGAACCTCGGCTCCTTCGGCAAATTCAATTTCGCCCCAAGCGTCCACCTCGACGATCGCTTCAGCGGTTCCCTGATCCGACGATTGTGCATCGGCAACAACGTCACCGCCTATAAAAACATCCCCGGTCAGATCCTGATCTATACCGGCCAGAATCCTGACTTCGGCCGTGGTGACATCGTTTTCCGTTATTTCATCGTTTATGCCTTGAGCATACGCACCCACATTACCATTGATCTGAACATTATCAGCGGCGCTTAGATAAACCGCTGCGTGAGCATTTTGGCCGTTAAGAACATTTCGTATGTCAGATTCACTTCCAACGATAACGTCACCGTTAACTGTAAGGTTGCCGGAAGAATCGACATCGATTTTAGCAAGACCCGACCCGGTCCCGATCAGCAGGTCTCCCGTGGTTATGTCACCATCATTGCTGGTGGACAGAAGTATCTGGCCCGGAGTGGGTTTCTGGTCAGATACGGTTTTTCCGGTTGTAAGATTGCCGACATTTATGCCACCGCTGCCGGCTTCGATAACTATATCCCCGAGGGTTGTTCTGATTGTGTCGGTACTGTCTTCAAATGTAACGGCACTATCATCACCTGTCGCATGAAGCTCAATATCTCCGAATTGGCCTGTGATTTCGCCAGGACCCCAATCATCGGTTATGTCCTGGACGGTAATGTTCCCTTCAGTCTTTACAATAAGATTTGTCGCTGACTGCGAAAGGGCTTCGATATCATTCTCGTAAAGAGTGTTCGTAGCACCGGTACTCGCACCATCCGCAATAATAACGTCTGTTAGGGTATTAATCTCCAGCTTGCCCGGTTCTTCGATTGTATCCCCGGGCGAGACGGAAATATCACCGAGAATTTCAAATTTATCACAGTTGATTGTCACGGATCCGCCTTTGCCTGAGACACTGCCACCGACAGCCGTAATCGATGAGCCTTCATCCATGCGAAACAGACCGTCAGTTTGTATCGTTACAGTTCCGCCGTCTCCGCCGTCTACGTTGTCTCCGGCATTTGCCTCGATTATACCGCCTGTGCCCATTATTACTTCTTCAGTCCCTGTTAAGGCAACGCTGCCGCCGTTGGTGCTGCTGCTAACATCAATCAAACCCTTATTTTTAATCTTTGAAGCATTTATCGTTACTTCGCCGCCCGCTGCGGCAAGGGTACCAATATTAGAGACAGCTCTTGAAAAAGTATCACCGGCGGCGAGAATGATTTTCCCATTATCAGCAATTATTGAACCACCGTTAAGGACATCATCGGTTGTATTCAGGGGATCTGCCAAGAGTTCTACTAAAACATCGCTGCCATCCTGAGCAAGAAATACTTTATCTCCGGCGGCCATTACAACCAATCCTTCATTAGCAGTAATCGGGCCAACATTAATAACTTTCTTGCCAACCAGAATAACGTTATTGGCATTAATTGTGCCGTAATTTTCCACTTCTCCGTTACCGCCGGAGAAGACCATTTGGTTACCCACGTCGTCCAGGACATCTTTGAATGCTTGATTTGACATATTCAGACCTGAAGCAACCAACTGCGTGACATTAACAGTCGAGCCGCTGCCGAATACAATACCGGCGGGATTAACCATGAAAATGCGCATTCCGGGAGCGACCAGATCTCCGTTAAATTGAGTTGCGGCTCCGGAAATTCTGTTCAGAACAGCAGAATCGGTCAAATCAGCATTACCATACATACCGGTCTGAGTGAAGGCGAGAGTCTCTCGCACATTAGGGGCACCACCACTTGTATCCAGGCTATCCCAGTTAATAATTGTGCGGGTGGTATGAACATTTACCAGTGTGGTATTATTGTTTAGGCCAGTTCCATAGGTAATTGACAAGCCGCCGCCATCCCTCATGTCGGGACTAGCCCCGGTAGGTGTGGCCAGCACGGCCGGAAGCGATGTGTTCAAAACCAGACAGCACATCAGTAAATATATGATAACTTTCCTGCTGTACCGGGCTTTTAGAATTGTCTTTAGCCTTTTCATTATTCATCCTCCTCATATCTTTCATCACTATTATCTTGCTCGCACTGGTCCTAACACCGGTTTAGATTCAGGTGATACACAGGGCAATAGCAGACAAGAGGCTCTATTAGAAATAAACCTCCAAACTATAAAAATGATGCCCCCATGATCTCCCACCAATGGCCGTTTCAAGGTGAACGTCTACAGTTTCACAAAAAGGGCCGATGTAAACTTTATCATTTGAGTATTATACCTTTTTGGAGTTGTTTTGTCAAGAGTTATTTTCGAAGGACTGCAAGATCCAAGCGGTTGAGGATTCTCTGGCATGTTCCCATGTGGTTCCCGTTATAGCGACTATTCACCGGGACCGACCGGATCAATCGCCCTCATACGTCCTATATTATCGAGCAAAAGGCTCTCGTACGTGGTTTTTTGGGGAAAAGGAAAATGCGTTCTTATCCGAAATTGTTGTTGTTAGATTGAAAATGAATTTTTGCCCCTTTTACGCGCGCGCGAGGTTGGGGGCAAAATATACCGAATTTTTGCCCCCTTTAAATATTTTACACAACAGACAGCATAAAACTCCGGGGGGGATAATGGGACGGATCCTGTTATTGATACCAAAGTGAATGAGCAGTAAAAAATTTTGGGCAATAATGTAATGGTAGCATGACTGACTCTGGATCAGTTAGTCGAGGTCCGAATCCTCGTTCCCCAGTTCTTCGACTCGTTCGCCCTCCATTGTCGCAGAGGGTTTGGACGTTCTTAAAATAATTCTCTGCTTACATTCATTCTTGGCTTAAAAAACAAGGATATGTGCCTAAGAAATACGTAGTCACCACAATAGACAGCGTGCGAGCTAAGGCAATCACTAATTCAGGATGATTGATTAAGAGAATAACCTGAATCCTGGGTTCAATTCTTGGTTCCTGCAAGAAATAAGTCTATTTTATTGGACTATTTCGAGAAAAATACCGCCTGTTTTGGCGTAAAAACGGGCGATATAGATAAAATACGTAGTCACCACAATTGTTTTTTGAATCGAAATAGTGTAAGATTGGTTTTTAGGAGTATCATGACATGAGGAGCGGCCGAAGTTGAGGGCTTGCTTCTGTTGGTAGTTACGGAGATTTTAAATGATGCCCAATAAGGAGATGCTAATTATATCGGTTATTGGGGCGTTGATCGTTACGGCGAGTGTTCACGCTGACATGATGCCAATGTCCTCGACGGATATTGGACGCGGACAGTCACCGTATGTTCTTTGCGACCAGACCAATTTCCGACACACAGATTTGTCAGGCCTATTTAATTACCCGAGCGTTACTAATCTTGACTTATGGTCTTTCGAGTTTTTCCCAGAGGTAAATGCGGATACAGGGCAAACTTCTGAATTGCAGAATTTGCGAAACTTTACGGATGGCCCGGGCAGCTTCGCTTTATGCCTTTACGCCCTGATAGGCCTCGGTTTATGCCAGGCCGCTCCCTGGGTTAAAAAGCTGTCCTTTGAATTCATTCCGGAATGGTACCATGATGGTGGTCCTTTCCAAATCGGCCACAGCCACGCCGTAACGCCGGAAACTCTCTACACCGTACCGGTTTACTGCCTTGTTCAGCCGGTCTGCATGGTGGAGTCTCTTATACCCAAATACCGCCTCAGGACCGTTGTTTCCTCGTGGCGAAAATCTCAATTCACACCTGATGTCATTGCATCCCGCGGACCTCCAGTGACTTGCTAAATGAATTGTTTTGCCAGTTTCGTGTGTGGGCACATGGTGGTGTAGCATAAGGTCTTGCTCCAACATCATTGATCAATGGAAAGGTGAAGCCTACACAACAAGTTGTAACAAACATGAGACTCATTTGCCAATGAGTCATGGAGGCAACAGATAATGAGAAGAATAGCTTTAATTACAGTTGTCTGTGCGTTTGTCGCAGCGCCAGCTTCGGCATGGATGAGTGTTCCGATCGAGAATGCAGACTTCGAGACGTTTACAGGGACTGCTCCGGCGGTTAACTTCACAGGATGGCTTCAAGAAGATATGGAGTTGGGAACTAATCTAGGAAACACAACCAACTGGGCTAAGTTTGACAATCCAGGTGGGACAAATGCTTCAGGGAATATACGGCAATTGATCGACCTCCCAGTAGGAACTACTAAATTAAAAATAGACTTCAAGTTCATAGGGACTTTCGCAGCAGGTCCTAGTGGTGACTTAGACTCATTATTCAAAGCGTTGGTCCATGTCGATGACGATGGCGTCGGCAATCTCTACGACATGTACCACGTAATGTATTCCACCAATGTAACAACAGGGTGGATGGATGTCTCGACATATTGGAATTTGCCACAGCCAGCCGGAAGCTTATCACCAAATGCACGAATAAAATTCCAATGGGACAGGGCTGATGACCGTTTATATAACTCCGGAATAGACGACGTCGCGGTATTTGTACCCGTACCTGGCGCTGTTCTGCTTGGCATGCTCGGCTTGAGTGTAGCGGGCCTGAAATTGCGTAAATCTGCATGAGCATGCAATCATGTGCTCAAATGATAAGACGATTGAGTATTGTACTCGATCGAAGGGGCCAATCCTGTCCCCGGTGCTGCTCTGCCTGGCGCTATCGGCTTAGCTTTCGCCAATTGGAGGCTTCGTAGACGCAGAAAATTTTAAGAGCGATATCAGAAATACAGGTTTAATAGGGCTGTGAGTAATCCACTTGCAGCCCTTTTTTGATTGCCTGATCCAGCCCGCAGAATCGCCACACGCCGTCTGTTGATTTGCGAAATAAATCGTTAGGAATTCTCGACAAAAATTAAAGTTTTCAGAATGAGCGTCCGATAAATAAAGTGATAGTAATTCAAAAAAAGCGTGTAGGGTCATTATTCCCAGTCGAGGAGTATTGTCCTGAGAAAGGAGTAGCGAAATGATGAAGCGGATAATAATTCTTACATGTGTGATGGCGTTGGTTATTCCGCTCACCTTGACAGGCTGCAACATGACCGAGTCGGCAAGACTTAAAGCCGCTTTGGAAAAAACCAAGAGTGAACGAGACGACCTCAGGTTAAGAATAACTGTTGTTACGCAGACACGGGACCATTTACAAGAGCAGGTTAATGAACTCGCTCAGTCACGTGACCAGTTGCAAAAGCAGGTCGATGAACTTACTCAGTCACGCGACACTGCTGTTGCCGAGGCCAGGAAATCTCAGGAAGAAATTGGCAAGCTTGCAGTTCAGTTGCAGACCGAAGTTAAAACGGTCCGTGAGCTACAGGATCAGCAAACGCAAGTTCTAATAGCCATTGCAGAACTCCAGAACAAGCTCAAATCGTAACAACACGGGCTAAGAATCCTGTTATCTATCAGAATGTAAATTTGACGAGACTGTGAGTTCAATACGTGCAATCCGTTTCTGTCCGTGTGAGGACTGTTACTATTGAGCCGGTCCGGATTCCAGGCAAGTGTCTAAACGTACTTGCCCTCACTCGAGAAGTCGGACTACAAAGCCTCCGCAGGATTCAGAGTGCCTCCAAAAGCCTTCAAGATATTCTATACGCTCACAGTACCTTCCGTTCTCTGCCATCCCTGCCAAGCTTCAATAATGTTTGCTAATTTTGGATATTGCTCTATAATCTGCGCCAAGTAGAGAGTCGAGTTGCCGTGACTTGATTTTGTAAGCGTTTTTTGGAAGAACCTGGCATGATATATTCCGGAGGAATATCGAATGGCTAATCGCAAATCCACAAACCAGTTCTTTGCCGGCGTGTCGACCGGGATGTTGATTCTTGCTCTTTGCTTTCTTAGTGCTGCACAAGCAGAAGAATCACAAGGTGCGGTGCGGCACGGCCTAGCGAGTAAATACAAGGGCGATAAGGGGATCGAGAAAAACCCGGAGGTGATCTTTGCGGAGAATTTCGAGGCCAATTCCCTGGATGCCGTCAAGGCACGATGGGAGAGCGTGCAGAATATTGACATTATGTCGCTGTCGCCGGACGTGCCGGCGGCAAGCGCGGGTAAACATTCGCTGTTGATGACGCATGTCGGAGGCAAAGGGACGGGCGGGCATTTGTATCGGCGACTTGTGCCGGGCTACGAGCAGCTTTACGCTCGTTTCTACGTGAAATTTGCACGAGAATGCTACCCGATTCATCATTTTGTCCACGTTGGCGGCTACAATCCTTCGACGCCGTGGCCCCAGGGCGGAGCGGGAATTCGGCCCGAAGGCAATGCGCGGTTCACCACGGGCATTGAGCCGTACGGCGAAAAATGGAGATGGGATTTTTACTCCTACTGGATGGGGATGCGCTCGTCGCCCGACAAGAAATCGTGGGGGCACGACTTTGTCAACGACGAAAATCTGAAAGCCGAACGCCAGCGGTGGATATGCGTCGAACTGATGATGAAAATGAACGATCCCGTCACGGAAAGCAACGGCGAGCAGGAACTGTGGATCGACGGCAAATCCTGGACAAAAGACGGGCAACTCATAAGCCACCTCGGCAAAGGATTCCCCAAAGGCAAGTGGGTATGGGATAGTTTCACGCCGAACCCAAAAGGCGAACCGTTCGAAGGCTTTCAATGGCGCAACGACGAAAAGCTGAATTTAAACTTCCTGTGGATGCTATTGTATATCACGGACTCCCCGACGGGATACGTCAGTAAGGTCTGGTTTGACGATATCGTGGTGGCAAAAAAGTACATCGGGCCGGCAAATCCCCTGGATAATTGATGCCGAAAGAACGGAACTGCCGAAAATAAAAATAGTGTGTTGAATGGCATTCGAGTTCTGAGACAGAGCCCGGCCGGAGTGTCGGCCGTCTTGTGGGGAATGTCTTGAAATATGGTGCTGGATCAAGCCCGAGAGTAGAAGGGGGCCTGAGAAAATGATTAGAAAAGTTTTTCTTGTGATGGTTTTAATTGTGATGCTCATTTCATTGGCGAGCTGTCAGACTGTCCAGGGAATCGGCGCAGATATTCAATGGATCGGCGAGAAAAGTGAAGAGGCCATCGAGCGATAAAGCATTTCAGCCTGCTCTACAGCGTGAGTTTTATAGCGCCTTGAGCATTTATGCTCCCGGCGTTAAGTGAGTTTTTCGGCCTGCTTTTTTCTCGTTTTAGCTTTTGCGGGGATGCTTTCTATTCGGATTTTCTTTTTAGCGTTCTTCTTTTTGCGGCCGGCCTGGGGTGATGGCGCGGCCTTGGGGGTTTTGGTTTTCTTGACGACGGCGTAACTCTCGACCATCGCCAACAGGCTTAATAAAAGGCTGAGCGTACTTTCGGCGCCCTGATTCGTATTGACGCCGTCCGGGGTCAAACCGTCGTTAGAACCTTTTGTTCTAAAGTCATAAAGCGGGACGTGCAGGTCGTTCTGGCCGAGGAACCAATCAAAGGCTTTTCTCTGAAGGGTTAAAAATCTTTCGTTTTGCGTAGCATCATAAGCGGCCCTTAACATCATGACGGTCCCGGCGGCTTCGATGGGCTGCTGGTCGAATGTCGCCTTGTGCTCGCCTCGTTCATACCATCCTTTGCAGCCGATGAAGCTAAAATGCGTACCGTTGAAAGTGTTTGCCAGCAGGAACTTACAGGTTATGTCTGCAACTTCCCTGTACCTTTTATTATCGAGAGTCAGACCGGCTATATACATCGCGTGCGGCAAAACGGCATTATCGTAAGTCAGCACATCCTCAAACCACTGCCAATCAGGGTAATGACTCTCTTCGTATTGCCTGACCAGACCGTCGGCGGCCAATTCCAGTTGCCGCTTTATATCGATTGCGCCGGGGAACTGTTTGAGATAATCACTCATTCCGAGGATCGAATACGCCATTCCCTTTGGGAGCTGCTTCTGGACTAGCTCTACTGATTTGTCGAAGCAATCTTTAGCAATCGACAAATATGGCGGTGCCGGCGGTTTTGCCATTATCGTCCCAAACGCCCACAATACCCTGCCGAATGCATCATGTGCAGGTTCCTCTGTACGCCAGGTCCTGTCAAAATCCATAAAGTTTTTGATTGAGCCGTCGCTGCTCTGTGAATGGATGATGAAAGAAAGATACGTGTCGAGAAGCTGGAGTACCTCCGACTCAGGATACTGGGCGTAATATCTGGTCACCGCAATGACAGCTCTTGCATTATCGTCCGTACAGTAGCCAAACTCGCGATTTGGTATTGTAAACTTGGCATGCTGGTAAAGGCCCGTGTCATCGGTCAGCTTTTCCAAATGATCTAACGAAGGCTCAGGTACTTCTATACTTGATATTGTTTCGGCTGCAGATAGTTTTGTTTTGGCGGAGATTTGAAGAAGCTTGCGTTTTGAGCCGAACAGCTTCCAATATTTCTGGCCGATTTTTGGCCAGGTTCTGGATCTGCCGTATTCGTATGCCCGTCTTCGCAGCGAGTAATACAGCGTGTCACTCTGAAGTATTTCTATTATTTCGCGGGCTAATTGTTGAGAATCACCGAATTGTACCAGCTTTCCCCGGCCATCGGCCAGCAGTTCCGTCGCCGCCCAATATGGTGTGGAGACAACGGCTTTGCCGGTGCCGACCGCAAATGACAGCGTGCCGCTGGTCAATTGCTTTTCGCTCATATACGGCGTAACATAAATATCGGCTGCGCACAGGAAGTTATGAAGTTCCTTATCGTCTACGAATCTGTTGTGGAAGATCACATGTTCCTGCAGATTTAAGTCTTTGACCATTTGCTGGAGACCGAATCGATACGATTCACCCTCGTGTTTCAGTACGTTCGGGTGTGTCATGCCCAGGATGATATAGATCACGGACGGCTCAGCCTTGATGATAGCCGGCATCGCCTTGAGCATTACCTCGATCCCCTTATTCTTGCTGAGCAGGCCGAATGTCAAAATCGTTCTGCGGTCTTCCAAACCAAATTTATGCTTGTAATAGTTGCTGTCGACGAAAGGTAAATCAGGGATGCCGTGCGCGATCAGTTTTATTTTCCTGGTGGGTATATTATAGATGTCCCGCAGCATACTGACGCCTCGTTCGTTCATTGTAATGACTCTGTATGAGGCTTTACAGATATCAACTAACGATTTGTAGTAAGACGGGCTCGGATCATCGAGGACTGTATGCAGAGTTGTTATTACCGGGGCCTTTAGCCTGTTGAGCAGCAGGCTCAGATACGAACCGGCCTCGCCGCCAAAAAGGCCGAATTCGTGCTGAACAGAGACTAAATCAACGTGACTGAAGTTTATATAATCGGCAGCGCAAATATAATCGCTCTTGACATTTTGGCGGATTTCGAATTTTACGGGATCATTATACTTGTGGTCTTCCGACCGCATTGCGACCACAAGAGGTTCGAATTCTCCCTTTGCAGCTAAGGTGGTACTATCTATCAGGTCCGAAGTGAAGGTCGCTATTCCACATTTTCTTGGAGGGAAAGAGGAAATAAATACCACTTTTTTCGCCGTACTTTTGTTCATCCGCAATTTCCCATTTCAAATAGCTTGAAACTAACGTCTACTATTTTAGTGGTAGCCGGCATAACCGTCAAGCGAATTGGCCATTAAACCGGCACAAAATTCTATTTTTTGAAAATATTCAATGATGACGTGATGTAAACTACTAATAGAAAAGGAATTAGCAAGTTTTTTGGAATTTTAGCCTAATTTTATTTTTTCCATTGCACTTGGTATCGATAAATTCGTATAATACGCTACTATTACAGTAGGAATAACAGGGAAATAAATTATGAAGCTATCGACCAGAACCAGATATGCTGTTAGGGCCATAATAGAATTAGCCCAAAACGGGAATAATAAACCTTTGCAGCTTAAAATCATTGCTCAGCGTCAGGAAATATCCGTCAAATACCTTGAGCAATTAATGGCTGTCCTCAGATCGGGAGGTTTTGTCAGGAGTGTCAGAGGCTCCAAAGGGGGCTATGTTCTTGCCAAGGCCCCGGATCAGATCAAGCTTAACGATGTTATTCATCGCCTGGAAGGCCCTGTGGCTACTGTCGAATGTGTTGAAGACGAAGATTGTTGTACGCGATCTGCCGACTGTGCTACCAGGAGCCTCTGGCTGCAGGTCGAGCAGGCTATTGAAAAAGTCCTGCAATCGGTAACACTACAGGATTTGGTTGACAGGGCAAATGACGGGAATAAATTGAATTATCAAATATGATTAAAGATGGGGAAGAAATTATGAGTGCGATATTCGAAGATATCACCGCGGTTGTCGGGTATACTCCATTAGTTCAAATAAACAAGCTCGGCTCGGGCAAGGCCACTATTCTGGCCAAGCTCGAATCCAAAAATCCAACCGGAAGTGTGAAAGACAGGATTGCGCTGTCAATGATCATGGCTGCAGAAAAAGAGGGACTGATAACGAAAGACACGCTCGTAATAGAACCAACCAGCGGCAATACGGGTATCGGCCTTGCTTTCATCTGCGCGGCAAGGGGGCATCGTTTGGTATTGACAATGCCTGAGTCGATGAGCATCGAGCGAAGGAAAATATTGAAGATATTCGGCGCAGAGCTTGTACTGACACCCGCCGAGCAGGGCATGGCCGGTGCGATTGCAAAGGCCGAAGAGCTTGTTTCGCAAGATTCCAATTCCTTCATGCCCCAACAGTTCAAGAATCCTGCAAACCCGCAAATCCACAGGGAAACTACGGCACAAGAAATATGGGATGACACGGATGGCCAAGTCGATATTCTTGTCGCCGGCGTCGGCACCGGTGGAACCCTCACTGGTTGTGCCGAGGCTCTGAAGTCAAAAAACGAAAACCTGAAGGTCGTTGCAGTTGAGCCGAAGGATTCACCTGTGCTGTCCGGCGGAAAAGCCGGTCCGCATAAGATACAGGGTATCGGAGCGGGATTTGTGCCGGATGTTCTAAATGTCGACATTGTCGATGAGGTTATCCAGATCGCAAACGAAGATGCTCTTGAGACGGCCCGGCAGCTTGCGTCGAAGGAAGGTATCCTCTCGGGTATAAGCGGCGGCGCCAATGTATGGTCTGCAATACAACTTTCGCATCGGCAGGAAAATGAAGGTAAAGTCATTGTGACTTTTGTCTGTGACACCGGTGAAAGATATATCTCGACCGAAATGTATGCTTAAAAATCCGGGTTTTTTAACGTTTCGAAGGATTCAAACAATGCGAAAGAACAGGCTTACCGATCAGAAAATAAAGAATCTTGTTGACGAAATCACCCAGACCTACATGGGCGATTCCGGCATAAACTTTATAGATGTTTCCAATCTGCCTGTGAGGGACAAGATTTTAGAAGTCCTCGAGCTGCTTACGGAAATTCTATTTCCGGGCTATACGGGCAAAAGATCGGTTAAAAAATCGAATATCGAATTTATAGTTATCGACATTCTCTACCATGTATATTCGGAGCTGACCGAACAGATCGAAAGAGCTTACAAGTATCAGTGCAAAATGAAGGATTGTGACACAGGTGACTGCCGGGCAATGGCGGAGGATGCCACGCTGCATTTATTGACGCAGCTACCGAAAATCAGGGAACTGCTCAAAGGCGACGTCGGCGCCGCTTTCGATGGCGACCCCGCGGCGAAATCCTACGAGGAAATCGTGATAAGCTATCCCTGCATCACAGCCATTGCGACCTACCGCATCGCTCACGAATTATATCTACGAGAGATACCGTTGATTCCGCGGATCATGAGCGAATGCGCGCATTCTAAAACCGGCATCGATATACATCCGGGAGCGACAATAGGTAAAAACTTCTTCATCGACCACGGCACGGGCGTCGTAATCGGTGAGACAACGATAATAGGTGAAAATGTAAAAATCTATCAGGGCACAACCCTTGGAGCGATGAGTTTCCCGAAGGACGAAAGGGGCAGGATAATCAAGGGCCAGAAACGGCATCCGACGATAGAGGACAATGTAACCATTTACGCCGAGGCCACGATATTAGGTGATGTGACGATTGGCAAGGGAGCCATAATCGGCGGCAATGTCTGGGTAAAACAGTCCGTTCCCGCCGGATTTACCGTGATCACAGCCAATGCCGATCTGATATGCAGAAATCCCAGAACCGAAGGCGGTATTTACGAGATATGAAATGAATGAGCAGTTAATCGAGCAAATCAAAAAATTAAAAGCCCAGCGCGGCGCCGTGATACTCGCCCACAACTACCAGCCCGGCGAGATACAGGATTTAGCTGATTTTACAGGCGATTCACTGGGTCTGAGCATCCAGGCGTCAGAAACTGATGCGGATGTGATCGTTTTCTGCGGTGTGCGGTTTATGGCGGAGACCGCGGCGATTCTCTCGCCGGAAAAAATAGTGCTCCTGCCGGAGAAGTCCGCCGGTTGTCCGATGGCTGATATGATTACCGCCGAACAACTGCGTCAGCTCAAGAAGGAAAATCCCGATGCGCTGGTGGTCTGTTATGTCAACAGCACGGCCGAGGTCAAAGCCGAAAGCGATTATTGCTGTACAAGCGCCAACGCGGTCGAAGTCGTCAACTCTCTTCCGGAAGACAAGCCAATTCTTTTTGTGCCGGACCAGCATCTCGGCCAGTTTGCCGCCGAACGAACCGGCCGGAAACTCGTGCTATGGCCCGGCTATTGCACAACGCACGTGCTGATGACCGTTGATGATATTAAGGCCGCAAGGGCAAAATATCCCGATGCTATCGTCATGGCGCATCCGGAATGTACCGAGCCGGTTAAAGAAGCCTCGGACGAATTGCTCAGTACCGGTCAGATGCTCAAGTTTGCCGCCAAGAGCACGGCGAAACGGTTCATAATTGCAACTGAGACAGGGATAATCCACACCTTGAAAAAGCAGAATCCCGAACTGGAATTCTTTCCGGCCACAGAAAGGGCGATTTGTCCCAACATGAAGAAGATTACCCTGGACAAGATAATCGGCTCGTTGCAGGAAATGCAATACAAAATTGCAGTTCCTGAGACAATCAGTATCAAAGCGAAAAAGGCCCTCGACAGGATGGTGGAGATATTGCCGGAAAAATAAGGATGGCAGAGATAAATGAAAATTCTGTTGGCATAGTGCAGACCATGACTATTCGGGTCATCGAGCCTGAGAAGCCCTTAGAACTGGAGTGTGGCAAGAAGCTGGCTCCCGTTGATGTGACCTATGAGACGTATGGTAAGCTTAACGAGGCCGGTGACAATGCCATCTTGATTTGTCACGCCCTTAGCGGCAATGCTCACGTTGCCAGCATAAACAGTCCCGACGACAGCAAGTCCGGGTGGTGGGACGTTATGGTCGGTCCGGGCAAGGGAATCGATACGAACAAATACTTTGTTATCTGTTCGAATTTCCTTGGCGGCTGCAGCGGGACTACGGGGCCGTCTTCGATTAATCCCGCTTCGGGCAAGCCTTATGGGCTCGAATTCCCTATTATTACGATAGCCGATATGGTGAAAGTCCAAAAGCTCTTAATCGAGAAGCTTGGCATAAACGGCCTTTTGGCGGTAATTGGCGGCTCGATAGGCGGAATGCAGGTCCTCCAATGGTCGATCGCGTACCCGGACTTTGTTAAAGCCGCCATTCCGATTGCCACTACTACACATCTCGGAGCTCAATCTATCGCGTTCGATGCGGTGGGACGAAATGCGATATTAGAGGACTCGAACTTTGCCGGCGGGCAATACACCAATGGAGAAGGCCCGGATGGAGGCCTGGCAATAGCACGGATGATCGGGCATATCACATACTTGTCGGAGCAGGGCATGCGAGAAAAATTCGGACGAGAGCTGCGAAATTCTCACAACTATCGTTACGATTTAAACTCCGAGTTTGCTGTCGAGACATACCTGGACCATCAGGGGCAAAGTTTCGTGGAAAGATTCGACGCTAATAGCTATCTTTACATAACCAAGGCGGCGGATTACTTCGACGTGGGAAAAGACTACGGCTCTCTAAAGAAGACTTTTGCAAATACGAGCTGCAGGTTTCTGGTAATCAGTTTTACAAGCGACTGGCTCTTTACTCCCGCCCAATCCAGGACAATAGTCGACGCCCTTGTGGCTAACAACAAAGACGTTAGTTTTTGTGATATTGTCTCGCCTTACGGCCACGATGCGTTTCTATTGGAGCCTGATACTTTAGGCTCATTTATTTCCGGTTTCCTGGATGCGACATATCGGCCCGAAGCGAAAAAGACAAGCGGTAAAACAACAATCCATGACAGTTCGCCGGAGCTTAATATTGAGCAGGCCACACGAATCCGCATTGATTATGAGGAGATTGAATCTCTGATAGAGCCAAACAGCACTGTTCTGGATATAGGCTGTGGCGATGGCCAGTTGCTGGCAAATTTTTCTGCCGACAAGAACATTAAAGGCATGGGTATCGAACTCGACCAGGACCTTGTCCGGGCTTGTGTAGAAAAAGGGCTGCCTATAATACAGCAGGACATCGAACAAGGTTTGGAAAACTACACCGACAAAAGTTATGACTACGTCATCTTGTCCCAGACAGTGCAGACGATAAAAAATCCCGAAAAAGTATTTACCGAACTGCTTCGGGTCGGCAGGAAGGTAATCGTCAGCTTTCCGAACTTTGCTTACTGGCGGTGCAGGGCACAACTGCTCTTACATGGCAAAGCGCCCATAACCAGGCTGCTGCCGTTTGACTGGTGCAATTCGCCAAACATACATTCTTTGTCGCTCAAAGATTTCGACCGGTTTTGCAGAAAGCTGAAGGTCAAAGTCGAAAAAAGGATTCCTTTGAATAAAACAGCTCTCGGCCCGGTAAGATTTGCGCCCAATCTTTTTGCCGAGCAGGTAATTTACGTAACAAGCAAAGAATAAAATTTTTAGGACAATAATATTGAATATCGTTTGGAGGAATGCTGCTTTCGGGTAAGAGGGCCTCAGAAGTAACTATGGAAGTGCTGAGGTAGATTGCCTTCGGTATATTCCGCAATTGACGGCAATCCGTTTTCGTTGCCGGCTTGCTGTTCTTAGACTTTTATGAGGTAGTAAAAATGGACGAAAATACAAAATATCACCTGGAGACCTTGGCTCTGCACGCAGGACATGAGGTCGATTCAGATACTCTGAGCAGAGCCGTACCGATTTATCAGACAACCAGCTTCGTTTTTAAGGATACGGATCACGCTGCCAATCTCTTCGCTCTGAAGGAGTTCGGCAATATCTACACCAGGCTGATGAATCCGACGACGGACGTGCTGGAAAAGAGGCTGGCGGCTCTGGAAGGCGGAGTGGGCGGCCTGGCATTCAGCTCGGGCCAGTCGGCGATATATGTGAGCATCTTCAACATTTGCGGTGCCGGCGGTCATATTGTAGCCTCGAATTCGCTTTACGGCGGGACGGTGACGCTATTCAGCCATACTTTCGCCAAGCTTGGCATTGATGTGACTTTCGTCGACCCGAAAGATCCGGAGAATTTTGCTAAGGCGATAAAAGACAATACCAGGCTGATTTATATCGAAAGCCTCGGCAACCCGAAGAATGATATTCTGCAATATGATAAAATCGCAGATATGGCTCATAAAAACGGTATGCCGGTGATTTGCGACAATACCGTTACGACGCCTATTCTGTTGAGGCCTTTCGAATACGGCATAGACATTGTCGTTCATAGCTGCACGAAATTCATCGGCGGGCACGGCACAAGCATCGGCGGCGCGATTGTCGATTCGGGTAAATTCGACTGGACGAATGGTCGCTACCCTGAAATGACCGAGCCGGACCCAAGCTATCATGGCGTAAAATACGTCGAGGCCGTCGGCGAGTTGGCGTATATCATCAAAGCCAGAACCCAGTTCCTCCGTGATATGGGCAGTTGCATGTCGCCGTTCAACGCTTTTCTGTTTTTGCAGGGGCTCGAAACGCTACATCTGCGTATGCCAAGGCATTCTGAGAATGCGCTGAAGCTGGCACAATGGCTCGAAAAACAGACGCAGGTAACCTGGGTAAATTACCCGGGGCTCGAATCGCATCCGGACCACAAATTGGCGAAAAAATACCTGCCTGACGGTCAGGGTGCTATTCTTGGTTTCGGAATCAAGGGTGGGAAAGAAGCTGGCGTTAAGTTTATAAATAGCGTCAAGCTGGCCAGTCATCTGGCGAATATCGGCGACAGCAAAACCCTGGTAATTCACCCGGCGAGCACTACTCATCAGCAGCTAAACGAAAAAGAACAACTTGCAGCCGGCGTAACAAACGATTATATTCGTGTATCAGTCGGCACAGAGCATATTGATGATATAATTGCTGACTTTGATCAGGCATTGAAAGCAAGTTTTAAGTCGTGAGTGTTGAGTTTTGAGTTAATGGCTGAGGGTATTGTTAAGCAAAAAAGTTATGATTTTGCTCTGAAAATTATAAAATTCTGCGCCACGTTGCGAAACCAGAAGCATTTTGAAATATCGAGTCAGCTTCTGCGATATGGAACAAGTATTGTTGCTAACGTTGAAGAGGCCTTGGCGGGACGAAGCAGAAAGGATTTCTTTGCTAAAATGTCCATTGCATCGAAAGAGGCCAGAGAAACAAATTATTGGCTCAGGCTTATAATTGATGCAGAGATTCTTGACAAACAGAAGTGCAGTAGTTTACTTAAGGCTTCTGAAGAACTGATAAAGATATTAACAAGCATCGTAAAAACCGGATGCGATGAGCAGCAAAGTTTATCAAGAAAAACTAAAAACTCAAAACTAAGGATTCAAAACTAATCATGTGGGAATACACGGAAAAGCTCAAGGACCATTTCTTCAATCCGCGGAATGTCGGTGAAGTGGAAAATCCGGACGGCATCGGTGAGGTCGGCTCGCTGGCTTGCGGCGATGCCCTTAAACTGACGTTCAAGCTCGACAAAAAAGGCAAAATCGCCGAAGCAAAATTCAAAACGTTCGGCTGCGCAAGCGCTATCGGGACATCGTCGGTGTTAACCGAGATGATCAAAGGCCTGACGCTGGACGAGGCAGACAGGTTGACCAACAAAGACATTGCCGACTACCTGGGCGGGCTGCCGGAGCAGAAAATGCACTGCTCGGTGATGGGCAGAGAAGCTCTTGAGGCCGCGATCGAAAATTATCGAGGCGGCGGCAAAAAAAAGCACGAGCTTGAGGGCACTATCGTCTGTACATGCTTCGGCGTAACGGACAAGGAAATCGAGCGTGTCGTTATCGAGAACGACCTGACAACCGTCGAAGAGGTGACGAATTACTGCAAGGCCGGCGGAGGCTGCGGCGGCTGCCAGGGCGAAATCGAGAAGATTATAGAAAAGATACAGGGAGACAAGGTGAAAGAAGTCCCCGTATCGGCACTTCGCCGAACCGGCAAGCTGACGAACATCCAGAAGATTCAGCTCATCCAGCAGACGATTAACGAGCAAATCCGGCCGGCCCTTAGAGCACACGGCGGCAATATCGAACTGATCGATGTCGAAGGGGATAAAGTAATCGTTGCGTTCAGAGGAATGTGCGCCCAGTGCAAGCTGACGGAGTTCACAATGAAAGATGTTGTCGAGGCCAAGCTGAAAGAATTTGTTTCCAAAGACCTTTTCGTCGAAGAAGACAAAGAGTCCGCACAAGAGCCCCACAATCACAGAGAGTAAATCATGAAGACCGTATATTTCGATAACAACGCAACTACAAAAGTCGCCGAGGAAGTCCTCGAAGAAATACAACCGCTGTTCTGTGAACTGTACGGCAATCCTTCGAGCATGCACACGTTCGGCGGTCAGATCGGCCGAAGAATTCGCCAGTCGCGCGAGCAGGTCGCCGATCTACTTGGCTGCGATCCGAGCGAGATTGTTTTTACAGGCTGCGGCACCGAAAGCGACAACACCGCTATCAAAGGTGCGCTTGCCGCCGCTCCGAACAGGCGCACAGTCATAACCACGAGGGTTGAGCATCCGGCGGTATTAGCGGTTTGCCGGGAGCTGGAAAATCACGGCTATACGGTCGTCGAGTTAAGCGTGGACAGACAGGGCCGGCTCGACATGGCAGAGCTGGAGGAACAGCTTGACGACGATATTGCACTGGTGACAATAATGTACGCCAACAATGAAACTGGCGTCGTTTTTCCGGTCGAGGATATCGCCGAATTAGTCACAAGCAAAGGGGCGATTTTCCATACCGATGCGGTGCAGGCTGTCGGCAAAATCCCGCTGAACCTCTCGAAAAGCAATATCGACATGCTCAGTCTTTCGGGCCATAAGCTGCACGCGCCGAAGGGCGTGGGCGTCCTCTACGTCCGCAAGGGGACACGTCTGTCGCCGTTCATGCTGGGCGGTCACCAGGAAGCGGGCAGAAGGGCCGGCACGGAAAATGTTCCCGGGATTGTCGGCCTCGGCAAAGCCTGCGAACTGGCGGCGGAAAACCTCGAAGCAGAGAACAGCAAAGTTAAAGCCCTGCGAGATAAACTTGAGAAAAAAATATTGCAGAAGTGCCCGGACTGCCGGATCAACGGCGATCCGGATAATCGCCTGCCCAATACGACCAATATCAGCTTCGAGTATATCGAGGGCGAAGCGATCCTGCTGATGCTGGATAAATATGGAATTTGTGCCAGCAGCGGCTCGGCGTGCACATCCGGCTCGCTGGAGCCAAGCCATGTCCTGCGCGCGATGGGCGTGCCCTTCACCGCCGCCCACGGCTCCATCCGTTTCAGCCTGAGCCGGTACAACGCCGAAGAAGAGGTAGACTACACCATCGAAAAGCTCCCCCCGATAGTAAACCAGCTCCGCGAACTTTCACCATTCGTCACAAAATAGCTGGATGATTTTCTATCCTGTGGATGAGTGTTTTTACTTAGCTCCCTCCGATCAGGTCACCTAATCCGCCGAGGACGGAGCCTTCGCCTTTTCGGGAGCCGCCGGCTCTTGGCGCGTGGGCGAGAATTCTGTTGCACATCCTTGAGAAAGGCAGGCTCTGGAGATATACTTTTCCGGTTCCCCGCAGTGTAGCGAGAAACAAGCCTTCGCCGCCGAAGAACATGGACTTAAGATTTCCGGCCCGCTCGATGGAATAATCTATGCCGCTCGTGAAGGCGACGATACAGCCGGTGTCCACGCGGATCGTCTGGCCGTTCAGATCCATAGGAACTACGGTTCCACCGGCGTGCACGAACGCCATTCCATCTCCTTGAAGCTTCTGGAGGATGAAGCCCTCGCCGCCGAAGAAGCCGGCCCCGAGCCGCTTAGTGAAAGCGATGCTGACCTTAGTGCCCTTGGCCGCACAGAGGAAGGCGTCCTTCTGGCATATCAGTGTGCCTCCGTGCTTTTGCATATCGATCGGGATTATCTGCCCGGGATAAGGGGCGGCGAACGAGACGCGTTTCTTGCCCGAGCCGCTGTTGGTGAAATGCGTCATAAAAATCGATTCACCTGTCAGGACTCGTTTGCCGGCACTTAGCAGCTTGCCCATGATTCCTTCGCCGGGGGTCGAACCATCGCCCATCTTGGCCTCGAATGTTATTCCATCGTGCATATAATTCATCGCACCGGCTTCGGCGACGACCGTTTCACCAGGGTCCAGCTCGATCTCAACAATCTGCATATCATCCCCAAGAATCTCGTAATCGACTTCATGACACTGCATAGCCATCCCTTTCCATTCGCTAAATTCTCGATATTTCGCACCAGGTCTGTGCTGCCATCAGCATACTATCATACATATTGGCTTTAGAAGCAAGCGCAATCCACCCCATCAACAGGTTCTTGGCAGCTTTTAAAAAGGATTGAGGACAAACAAATATCGGGTCAATAACTAAGTATTGATTATTAACAACAGCTCAGGCCTTATGCGTTTATGCCATTGCCGGATCAAGTATTTCTTCTGCTTCGGATTCGCTGCCGGCTTGTTCGCCGGGCCGGAAAGGCAACGGTTCGGCAAACTGTACGGCAACCCGGCGTATAAAGCTGTTGACGTTCTCCACCCGGCAGACATAACTCCACCGCGTGAAGTTGGCCATATCGAACGAATCATCGGATCCGTATCGTGGCACGCTGAAACGGGCGTTTATATGTTGTCCCGGATGGGGACAGCCATCCTGTGCATAACAGGTAAACGCTGCCCCCCTGCTGCAAACATCAACCATTTGCCCCTGTGAGAGAGCATGATCGACATTTTCGGCAAACCAGATGGGCCAATAATAACGTAGTCTTTGTTCTGTTCTTCGATCGCTATTTTCTTCCATTGTAAATACCCTCAAATCTCTTATTGTTACCTGCGAATCGACTGATTTATAGGCCGACTTTACAAGGCGCTGCCGGGAAAATCACAGCCAATCGAATTGATAAGGACATTCATTGCGTTTTTCGTTTGCTATTGTGGAAAACCTGCTTTAAGCTTTTTTTAATTTTTTTCTTCATTCGGCGGAGATACTCCTATAATCATCCACTGAAGCGCAAAGAGCAGATTTTTCTCGACACATTTTGGGATTGAAGCGCAAATTATATTATGATGGCCATTAAGCTTTTCAATAGTTCAGGCGACTGACCAGGGCTGTGCATGGACAAGGATACAGAACGAGACATAGCAAAGGGTTTGCAGAAAGGCGACCGCCAGGCCTGGCTGCAATTGTACGAAGCTTACGCAAAGCCTGTCTGGAGGAATATCTCCCGGCTTACAGGCAGCGACTCGGCTGCTGTCGCCGATATTGTACAGGAGACGTTTCTCGCTGCCGCTCGCTCGACAAGAAATTTCAATCCCGACCGCGGCTCGCTCTGGGTATGGCTCTGGACAATCGCCAGGCGACAGGTCGCTCTTTACTATCGCAAACAAAAACCGGAAATCTTGCTCAGCCAGGCAAAGCAATGGTGGACCTCACTGGACGGCGAGAAATTCGATTGGATCGATGCCAAAGCAGATATGCCGCCGGATATTCTCGAATCGCAGGAGTTGGCTGCACTGGTAAGATACGCTTTGAGGGAATTGCCGGGCGATTATCAGACCCTGCTGTTGGCCAAATATGTCGATAACCAGCCGGCCGAACGAATCGCCGGGCGGATGAATTGCTCAGAAATGGCGGTTCGCTCGAGGCTGGCACGAGCAAGAAAAGCCTTCCGGAAGGCGTTCAAAAGGACAATTAGTTCAACGCCAAAGAAGCGTGAGGTGTCAATATGACGGCACAAAATGATAAACAAGAAGAAAAAAGAATATCGTTATTGCTGTCCTCGGTCGATCGGGGGACGAATGAGCCGGACAAGCAGTTCCTGAATAAGCTGAAAGAACAATCAAAAACCGAATTTCTGGCTTTTTCCACAGACGGCAATAAACAATCAGAAAAAACAATCCCCATTTCGACATGGAGAATAATCATGAAAAGTAGAATAACAAAATTAGCCGCTGCGGCGGTGATTATTATAGGGATACTGTTTGCTATAAACCACATTGGCGGATCAATTGACGGAACTAATACGGCATTTGCAGATATGATCGAAACAATGAAAAAACAGCCATGGGTACACTCTTCGACAACATCTGTGGAAAGTGGCGAGAATATACTTGAGAGATGGTATGGTTTGGAATCAGGAATATCTATATCGAAAGATTACAGAGAAGCAACGCTGTTATATATTAATACTCAAGAAAACCGTGAATATACATATAAAGAAAAAGAAGGTGTAATATATTATTCTCAAATCGATGACAGTGTTCGCCCAAGTGGTAATGTGCCCGATTCTGCATTCGCACTTGTAGAATCCATGGTGAATTATATCAATAAATACGCATCTGAAGTTAATCGCGAGGTTATTATCCAGGATAATAGGGAAGTTGAACTCATAACCGCCACAGCCCGTATGAATGAAGAAAGCATCTTCCATACATTAGAGTTGACCCGTGACATCCAGAAAAATCATATGCTCAGCGTGAAAATAGATTATAAGGACCCGCCTAAGTATATATTATCCAAAGAATCTGAAGAAATCAGAGAACAATGGAGAAATTCCAGAATCGACAGTATTACGAAATTTGATTATCCGGCATCCGGGCCAGGCAGTATATATGATCTTGGAGTTCCCAAGGATGCAGATATTGTGGTATCTTCCCTGCCTTCAGAAATACAGGAGATGATCGTAAAACTTAACAGCCTTAGAGAAACAACGCTTACCAGATATGTCGCAATTGCAATTTCCGGTGATAGCGATACGCTACCTACATCGCCAGAAGGCTTAAGAAATACAGCATTCTTTTACAATAATGATCGATCTATCTACAGTATATGGCGAAGTGGTGATTTCGTCCGCTTTTCTCAAGGATACTTTCCGGTATCAGAGAATATACCAGCCATAGATGATCTTTCAGGAAATATTGAATTCGGTTTTCAAGAGATAGCCCCTATTCGAGAATTTATAATTCAACCCGAAAAAGGAAATCAATATCATCAATACTGTTGGGAAAATATTGGCATTAATATACGAGCTGAAAAAACAAAACATATAAGTTATCTTTATGAATCAGATGAATTCCTGATTGAAAATTGTTGGCCAAAAATTGGTGTGCCACACCAGCAAGCTATGAAATGGTCAATTGAATATATAGATGGCCAGGCCGACGATAAGCTTATTATGATCACCAGAGAACTGGATATTACAACGGAGAAATGGTATATCAATCCTGACAAGAATTATATTTGCCAGAAACATGAGTTATTTCATTCAGACGGAGCACCTTTCAAAATTAAGGAAATACTTGAATATGCAACTACAAAGAGCGGAAAATATTATCCTCGAAAAATACAAATGAAAAAATTCAGACAACAAGATAACCAAAAAGTACATGAAACTGCGACCAAAATAATTTATCTGAAGGAAAATCCGGATTATCCTGATTGGATATTTGATCCAGACAGCTTTCCTGAATCAGATCAATAAAACACTTTGCCAGCAACCTATACTTTTTTCTAAACCGGGCTTGTTCCTTCGGCAATGCTCGTGATAAATTGGTCCGGTTTTTATTTATTGATTGACTTAATGAGTTGTTTAAATTCACAGCCACGTTGCTCGTAGTTATCGAACATGTCGTAGCTTGCGCAGGCGGGGCTGAGTAAGACGACGTCGCCGGATTCGGCGATTTTGTTTGCCTGTCTGATGGCGTCGGAAAGTGAACTAACAATCTCGGACTGTGTGGCAGCGACCGAGTGTAATGAGGTCGATGGTCCATCCACTTCGCCTTGCTCAGTGGCTGCCACCCCTCCGCCTTGCTCAGTGGCTGCCACCCCTCCGCCTTGCTCAGTGGCTGCCACCCCTCCGCCTTGCTCAGTGGCTGCCACCCCTCCGCCTTGCTCAGTGGCTGCCACCCCTCGCAATGACAAATTGGCGTTTGTGATGGCTTGAGCGATTTTTGGGGCGGTCTGGCCTATGAGGATGGCGGCCTTGGCTTTTTGGACGATTTTTTCTCCGAGTTTGTCGAAGGGAAGATTCTTATCGTATCCGCCGGCGATGATGATTGTGGGTTGGTCGAAGGCCTCCAGGGCGGTGATTGTCCCCTCCGGCGTGGTAGCCTTCGAATCGTTGTACCACGAAACGCCGTTGATTGTTTCAACCAGTTCGAGCCTGTGCGGCAACGCCTTGAACGCCGGTAGAGCCTTTTTTATATCGTCCTCAGTAATATTAAACAGCCCGGCAACTGCTATAGCGGCGGCGAGGTTCGAAAGATTGGCCCGGCCGGGTAATGCAAAACACTTGCGAAGCTCATCGCTTACATCATCTGCAGAGAATTTGATGCAAATTCTGCCGGCGTCGTTATTGTATTTCTCGAACCATTCGGCGGCGATTTTGTCTTCGGCATTAAAAATGGAAACGGCGGAGCGGTTATCGTCCGGTTTTTGAAACTTGAAGATGTTCTCTTTCGCGGCACAATAATTTGCAAATGTCCCGTGCCGGTCGAGATGGTTCGGCGTGAGATTCGTCAACAGTGCGACGTCAGGTGCTTTTTGAATTTCCGCCAATTGTTCGAGCTGGAAACTCGACAGCTCTAATACGACCAAATCGTCGGGGTCTATCTCGTCCAGCGTGGTCAACAGCGGTTGGTTGCCGATGTTGCCGCTTAACCAGACTTTTTCGTATTGCGTATTGCGTTGTGCGTATTGCGTGGTTTGAGATTGCTTCGCTTCGCTCGCAATGACACTGTCGGATGTAATGTTCTTGAGCAAGTGGGCGGTCAAAGCGGTGGTTGTACTTTTGCCGTTGGCGCCTGTTATGCCGATTATCTTTGCCGGGCATAGTTCGAAGAAGATGCTTATCTGAGACGTGACGAATCTGTTTGCCCTGCGGGCGATTTGGAGAAATTTATTATCGCCAGACACGGCGGGATTGGCGACGACAATATCGGCCTGCTCAAAATCCGCCGGGTCGTGCGAACCGAGATGAAATTCGATGCCGTCAAGGTCTTGTAGTTGGTTCAGCGAATCACTTAGCTGTTCGGCCAATGCTAAATCCGTCACGATTACCTTCGCACCGGCGCTGTGGGCAAATTTGACCACATCAATCCCGCCTCCAAAGCGGCCCAGGCCCATTACCAAAACAGTCTTACCGGTAAATTCATACTTGTAGTCTTGCATCTGGTTCAGTTCTCAATCAATCGTCTGGTGTCACGATAATATTCTAATAGTCTAAGTCTTTCTGGAATGCAGGACAAGCGAAATCAGCCTTTCGGCCTGGTGCCCTGGTAGAGACTAACTACGCCGAAAGTCAGCGAGGTGGCATTGACGTCTGAGAAGCCTGCTTTTTGCATCAGGTTGCAGAAAGCTTCAGGCCGGTGGAAATTTTCAATGCTTGTATCGAGGTAGCGGTAGGCATGATTGTCGCCGGAGAGCAGGCGGCCGAGCAGCGGCACAACAAAACGCAGGTAAAACAGGTAACCGCTTTTGATGATTCGAATAGCCGGCATGGAAAATTCCAAAATCAAAGTCGTGCCGCCCTGTTTTAAGAGACGTTTGATTTCGGTTAAAGTTTTGAGAGCGTCGGGAGTGTTTCTGATTCCAAAACCCATTGTGACGACATCGAAGGACTCGCCGGCCAGGCCATTGGCGGTCAAATCGGCACGAACCAGCTTGATATGGCCGGCGAGTTTGTGGCGAGCGATTTTTCTGCTGCAGAGAGTCAGCATGTTTTCGGATATGTCCAGCCCGACCGCCTCGACAATATTGGGATTTCGGTCAAGCAGCGTAATCAACACGTCGCCTGTACCGGTCGCCAGATCGAGGACTCGGAGTTTCTCGTTCTTAACGACGGCGTCGGCGAGCCTGCGGCGCCAGGAAAAATCCCGCCCGAATGAAAACAGGTGATTGAGCCTATCATAGGCCGGGGCGATACAGTCGAACATTTGACCGACCGGGTTTGAATTCATATTGCTTGACATTCCTTTGACGGATTTCGCATTCGTCTCAGAGCTTTGTCTGCATCGCGGTTGCCAGATCGACTTTAGCGTCGATTACGGCCTGCTCGATACATCTTTTCCAGTCGTCGCCGAACTGGTCTTTGTATTTCGGCTTTTCGTAGGCATAGATGATCGATCGCGAGGCGTTAATCAACGCTCCGGTTCCGTCGGGTTTGCAGAATCGCACACAATCGGCGGCCGATGCACCCTGCGAACCGTAGCCCGGTATGAGAAACCATATCTTGTCGTATTTCTGCCGCAAAGCGGATGTGATATCCGGCGCGGTTCCGCCCACAACCATTCCCACGTTGCTGTAGCCGTCCTTGCCGATTCGATCGTCTTGATTGGCGATTTCTCCGATGACATCAGCGAGCTTTTCGTACATTCTTTGCCCGTCAGCGTCAGCGAAATCCTGAATTGCTGCCGCGGATGGATTGCTGGTTCGCACCAGCACAAAGACGCCTTTGCCCTGCTTGTTGGCCATATCTGCAAAAGGCTTTATACCGTCGGCCCCTGTGTAACCGTTGATAGTAATGGCATCCGGGGCAAGCGTATCTTCGAGTCCGGCCAGTTCCGGATTTTCCAGATGAGCGGCGGCGTAAAGTTCCGCCGTGTGCCCGATATCGCCTCGCTTGACATCGCCGATAATCTCGATGCCCAAATCGTCAGCCTCGGTTATAAGGTTGTAATAAGTTTCTATACCTTCCCAGAGATATCTCTCGAAAAAGGCGATATTTATTTTCACCGCCGGCACCATCGGCGCGACAATCCGCATCGTCTGCGTACAAAAATCGAAGATTGCATCGACTGCAGAGGCAGCATCAAATTCGTCGTTCATCTGGCGGTGGCTTCTAATCGCCTCTGGGAGCCTTGTATAAACCGGATCCAGACCGACGATTAAAGACGTTTTCTTAGTTCTCACTGCCTCACAGAGGCGGTCAGCAAAATGACTTGCCATTATCGAGCCCTCGTACTTGGAAAATACTTTTGATAATACGTTTGAGCTACTATAATCATAGAAATGGTTTCGAGCAAGAGAGAAATACGAAATATGGCAACAGATTCGAAAATACATAGGAAATCGAGACGTAAGAAATTAGTCTTGTGGCTTTTAATTGACTTGGCCGTAGCAGCCGTTGTTTTTGCTTTGTTAGTCTACAGGCCCGGTCGTTATGATCCGGCGGATTTTGACTCGTACGACCTCGAGAATGGGCAGGTTAGTCCATACCTGACGCATGAATTATCGCCTCAAGTCTATAATAATTCTCAGCGAGGCGAGCCTTTCGATCTGGTCGTTACGCAGAGTGGTGTGAACGAAATTGTCGCCGGGATGGGGTGGCCGAAGTACTCCGAGGGCGTTATGCTGTACGCTCCTGCGGTGCTTTTTGTGCCGGGAACCGTCGTGCTGATGGGAACGGCGAATATCAAGGGCGTGGAGGTTGTCATTACGATTGAGCTTGAGCCGAAGATTGATGAGCGGAAGCTGTTAAATTTGCACGTAGTAAAAGTCAAGGCTGGCGCTGTGAATATTACGTGGCTTACCCGGATGATGGGCAAGAAGATGTACACTGAAAGACTTGCTATGTTGCCTGTGGACACAGAGGCTTTACAGACGAAGATAGTGGCGTCATTGCTTAACGAAAAAGCCTTCAAGCCCGTTTTTAGCGTTGAAGATAACAAGGTGCGAGTTGAGAAAATCACTATATACAAGGAGAAACTAACGGCTCGTCTGGTACCGGATTCGTAGCTTATCTCGTATTATGAATCCCAAAGATTTAAAGAGATAAAGCTGAAAAACAAGCTAAAAGACATAAAATTCGACAATTTAGCTCCTGAGGCAGAAAACCAAGAAAACTGCCGACTATGGTATATTGAGGCCCAAAAGGAGGATATTGACTATAAAAAGACATATTTATGCGGACTTTTGATGTTTATAGCGGCTTTTTATGCTCTACATAGGGTACGGCCTAAAATTTATACAAATTTGGTAAAAAAGTTATTGCTCTTAACGGATTTGACGATTATTATAAGAAGTTTAGTTATAAGGATTAACAGCTGCCAATACTAAAACTTTGAACTAAATAGGTGTTTGAAATGCTTTTGACAGGATTATCTTACAGTGCAAAGTAGGCGAACCATGGATGTGCACGACCGCGCTTATGCGCATATCGTGGTTTGGCAATCGCTGTTTCTGCTTCAATGTCGGGAAACGAACGAGGTTATATTACTGGGTTCCCACTTGCAGGAAGATTTGCAGAATCGGGGCCCCGAACGGAGGCAGATGATGTAGCGCAAGGTGAAATAAAACCTCTATTCGTTTTTGGCGTGAAAGGGAGTCTCTTATCAGCGGCTCCCCCGATTGAAGTGGAAACCTGGTGGTTTCCATTTTTTTTGCTCGGCAAAGGTTTTAGTACGGGTTGCAAGATATTAGTCAGGAAGAAAAAACGATGAATCAGGAATTACTACGAATCGTTGAGAATATTGCTCGCGACAAAAACATCGATAAGGAATCGATATTTGTTGACTTGGAAGAAGCAATGATTTCGGCGGCGAGAAAGCATTTTGCCGAGCCTGAAAGTAATATAGTTGTAAACATCGACCGCGGCACGGGAGAGATTACCGCTTTTAAGGATGATGTTCAAATTGACATAAAGCAGCTTGGCCGAATCCCTGCCCAGACCGCCAAACAGGTAATTATCCAGAAAATACGGGCTGATGAGAGAAACAGTATCTATGCCGAGTTCGTTCAGCGAAAAGGAGAAATCATAAGCGGCGCGGTTGTGAGATACGAAAGCGGGGCACTGATAGTCAACCTGGATCGCTGGACCGAAGGTTTTATGCCGAAAGGTGAACAGATAATGGGCCAGACACACCGGGTAGGCGAGAGAGTACGGTGTTTGATTCTCGATGTAAAGGAAACCTCGAACCAGGTCAAAATCATTCTCTCTCGCACGCATCCTGATTTTATTCGCCGGTTGTTTGGGTTGGAAGTGCCGGAGATCAGTGAAAAAATTATCGAAATACGCGCACTTGCCCGAGAAGCGGGCTACCGAACGAAAGTCGCGGTGGTGTCATTCGATGAGAAGGTCGATCCCGTTGGGGCATGCGTAGGTGTGCGGGGCAGCAGGATAAAGAACATAGTTGAGGAACTCGGCGGAGAAAAAATAGATATTGTCCGCTGGAATGAGTCGTCCCAGGTGCTTGTATCAAATGCGTTAATGCCGGCTAAGGTCAGTGAAATCGCCTTGTGTTTCGAATTAGGACGGGCGACAGTCGTTGTGGATGAAGAGCAGCTAAGCCTGGCCATCGGTAAGCACGGGCAAAATGTTCGGTTAGCCGCCAGATTGACCGGCTGGGATATCGATATACTTACGCCTGAGGAATACAATCGAGGTATTGAACAACTGGCGAACTGCGTAAAGGCAGTTGAAGGTGTTGATGAGGCAATGGTTGACAAGCTGATAGCATTGGGTGTCATATCAGTCTCGGACCTGGAGGATGTAGGGATAGAACCTTTGATAAATGAGCTGAAGATAGACTCGGGCATCGCCGGCAAGCTGGTTGCAGCAGCAGTCAAGGAAGCCGAACGCCTGGTAGAAGAGTCGAAACAAAACGAGGCGGAAAAGGAACTGGCTCAGCAGAGTAAGGCAAAAGATAACGAATAATTAATGTATCTCGTTCGGGATATAGCATCATAAACACGAATGAGATTGGAGATTTTTTTTGGCTGCTACAAGAGTTTACATTTTAGCCAAAGAGCTTGGAGTAAAAAGCTCTGCTATTGTAAAGAAATGCCAGGATGAAGGTCTGGACATAAAGAACCACATGTCGGTGATTTCGGTTGGGCTGGCGGCGACTATCCGGGAATGGTTCAGCGAAGGAGACAACGTTACAACGATCGAGACCTCTGATAAGGTAGATCTGAAAAAGGTCCGGATAAAGAAAAAGAAGAAAACAAAGAAGAAACCGGCGGAGAAAGAAAAAACAGATAAAAAAGACAAGGAGGTAAAGCCGGCTGCCAAGCGAACCAAGGCGACTGCGGTAGCGGAAACCAGTCAAAGTGAACAGCCGGCAAAAACCGACGATGTTGACGTGCAATCGGTTACTGCGGTAATTGCCGAAGAACCGCCACCTCCGGCAAAAAAGACGACCGAAATGCCGAAGCCTGAACCGGAGCCAGAACCTGAACCTGAACCGGAGCCGATTGTGCCTGCCGGGCCGATTTTGGTAAAGCCCGAGCCGGCTCGATTGAGCGGACCGCGGGTTGTTCGAGTCGAGGCGCCCGAGCCGATAAGACGATCAAGACCGAAACCAAGAGCCAGGTACGATGCACCTGTTACCGAGCCTTTGATGTACAGCAAAAAGAACGGTACGGATCAAGCTATCGCTCCGACCAAAGAAAAGGGACACTCGCCGAAGCGGCATAAAGAAAGAACACATGGACGAAGGCGAAGCGACCGAGACGTGGAAACGGCTAAGAAGCCTAAGCCTGATAGCAAATGGCGTCAAATAGATATCGAGGAAAGACGAGCCCGGCTTGATGCGGCCGGCGGCGAGGGTCTGCGATCGAGGCCGATGCGTAAAATTGCTACCAAGTTCAAGCAAAAAGTCTCTACGTCTGTCAGGCCGAAAAAAGCCTTTATCAGCGAGCCGATTACAGTAAAGGATTTATCCGCGGCTCTGGCGATTAAATCAACGGACATTATCCTCAAACTCATGCAGCAGGGTGTCATGGCTACGGCCAATCAGGTCATCAGTAATGACGTTGCCGAGCTGGTTGCTCTGGAGTTTGAAACTGAGCTGGTGGTGGAACATCAAAGCACGCTGGAAGAGAAGATACGAGAAGAGTTTGGAAAGCGTGATAGAAAGAAAATCCAGAGGCGAGCGGTAGTTGGCGCGATGCTCGGGCATGTCGACCACGGCAAGACGAGCCTGCTTGATAAAATCCGCTCGACTCATGTTGCTTCCGGCGAGGCCGGCGGCATTACACAGCACATCGGGGCATCTGAAGTTACATGGGACAATAAGAAAGTAACATTCCTCGATACTCCGGGGCATGAGGCTTTCACGGCTATGCGTGCAAGAGGTGCCAATATGACCGACGTTGTGGTGCTGGTCGTGGCCGCCGACGATGGGGTGATGCCCCAGACCGTTGAGGCGATAGCACACAGCAAAGCTGCGAATGTGCCTATCATTGTGGCGTTGAATAAAATAGATTTGCCCGGCTGCAATATAAATCGTATTTACTCCCAGTTGGCCGAGGCGGATCTGGCGCCTTCCGAATGGGGAGGCCAGACCGAAATCGTCAAGACCAGTGCAATTACGGGCGAGGGCATAAATGATTTGCTTGAATCCCTCGATTATGTGGCTGAATTGCTCGATCTCAAGGCCGATCCGACAATCCCGGCGGCAGGATGGGTGGTCGAAGCAAAGATGTCGGCGCAGCGCGGTCCGGTGGCGACTTTGTTAATCAAAGAAGGTCAACTTAAAAGTGGCGATGTCATACTTGCCGGCAGTGCTTACGGCAGAATAAAAATGTTGAGAAACAGCTACGGAAAGAAAATAAAGACGGCGTCGAGTTCTATGGCGGTTGAGATTACGGGGCTTAGCGATGTTCCCCAGGCGGGCGACAGATTTTACTGTCTGGATGATATCAACAAAGCCAAGGCCGCTGCGGAGGAGAGCCAGATAAACCTCAGAGAACGCTCGCTGGCGGAACGAACACAGGTCACGCTGGATAACTTATTCAGCCAAATAGAGGCAGGCAAAGCAGAATCATTAAATCTTATCATTCGGGCGGATGTCCAGGGATCGGTTGATGTCTTAAAAAAGTATTTATCTGATCTAAGCGTCGAGGAAGTAAAGATTAATATTTTGCACGCCGCACCGGGTGGAATTACAGAGGGTGACGTTGTACTTGCCGAGGCGTCGAATGCCATTATTATTGGCTTTAACGTTGTCAGCGAAGAACACGCGGCCAAGATTGCGGAAACCAATGGTGTCGAGATCAGACTCTACAGCATCATATACCGCATAACCGAAGATCTGCAAAAATCAATGGTCGGTTTGCTTGAGCCGGAAGAGACAGAAAGCACGCTTGGCAGAGTTGTCATAAGAAGTACGTTTAAGATTTCACGAATTGGAACTGTGGCCGGCTGCTACGTCAGCAGTGGGCACGCGAGTAACCACGCCAAGATAAGGCTGATACGCGATAATATTGTGCTCAAAGACAATCTGAGCATTGAGTCGCTAAAGCATTTCAAGGATGACGTTCGTGAAGTCAAAGCAGGCCTGGAATGTGGCGTAAAAATAACTGGATTCGACGATGTTAAAGTCGATGATGTGCTTGAGTTTTATGAGATCGTGAAAGTAGCAAGGACCCTTTAGATTAACAATATATATTGACAATTGACTATTAATGCAGGATGAGGGAGTTATAGCTCCCAAATAATTGTCAATATCTGATAATAAACAGTAAGTGTTCGGATGGCAACTCGAAGGCAGGAAAAAGTGGCTCGCATTGTAAAAGAGGCAGTCAGCGATGCTGTTGCCCACCATCTTAATGATCCGCGTATTAGTGGATTTGTGAGCGTTACGAGGGTTGATATGACTGCTGATTTACGTAATGCCAATGTATATATCAGCGTTTTTGGCAGTGACGAGGCGGGTCAAAGCAAGGCTTTTGCAGCAATAACACATGCAAAAAGCCGGATACAATCTATTTTAGCAAGTCAATTACGGAGCAAATTCTGCCCTGTTTTGCATTTTTACAAAGATGAGAAATTCAAAAAAACACTGGAAATTTTGAATCTGATCGACCAGGCTGCTAAAGAGTTTAAAGATAAGGATTCGGATGAGGAAGATGAGTTGATGAGTGAATAAGTCAGCGTGTATACGCATTTAAGCATATAGATATTAACGTGATCATTCCGGCAGAGGTTGGTATGAAGAACAGTAAAGATTATTCCAAAAAAATACAAAAGCTATATCGCTCTTTGAGTCGTAAATCTCCGAAGGTGCAAAAGGTCAGCCATGAGACAGTAATAGACTCGATTATCCATGCTGTCATAAGCGCTGAGATGAGCGAAAGGATGACAGATTCTGTTATCAGGAAATTCGCCGACTATTTCGTCGATTGGAATGATTTGCGTGTTTCTCGATCGGAAGAGATTGTTGAAGTTCTGGGCAAGGACAACCATGTAACAATGGATATAGCTTCGACAATCACCAGGATTTTGAATGGCATATTCAACGAATATCACAAAGTCAGCTTAGAAGCATTGAAAAAGATCGGCAAGCGTCCGGCCAAACAGGCTCTTGAGAAAATTGATGGGACCAGCCGTTTCGTTGTAGATTATTGTTTGCTCACAGCCCTGGGGGGGCACGCTATGCCCCTTACGGACAAGATGATAAAATATCTAAGAACCAACGAGCTGGTTAATCCGGATGCTGATGAGCAGCAAATAGGAGGTTTTTTGGCCAAGCAGATTTCAGCCAAAAACGGATACGAATTTTATGCCCTCCTGAGGCATGAGAGCGAATCAGCCAAGGCGAAAAAGAAAACAAAGGCCAAAACGACACGTAAAAAGACAAGTGGAACAAAAACTAAGAGCAAGAAAAAAACAAAAACCAAGGCAAAAACAAAAACGAAGAAAAAAAACAGAAGGAAAAAAGCCTGAAACGCAAACTCCGAAGCGCGGCGCATAAAATTATGACCGAAAAGATACTAAAATTGGGCATACCGGCAGGCAGTCTGCAAAATGCAACGATCGAACTTTTTGACAAAGCTGGATTTCATATCCTTGATTCCAAGAGAAGCTACCTGCCTCGCATAGATGATGGGCAAATCCAGCTTATAATGCTTCGGGCGCAGGAAATGAGCAGATATGTCGAAGATGGCGTTATTGATGCTGGTATTACCGGTTATGACTGGATAATGGAAAACGGTTCAGATGTGATCGAGATATGTGAACTTGCGTACAGCAAAGCTACGAGCAACCCCGCAAAATGGGTGTTGGTAGTGCCTGATGAATCGAATGTCAAGAGTATCAAGGATTTGGCCGGCGAGATAATCGCTACCGAGCTTGTGAACGTAACGAAGAAATATTTTGCAGACAAAAACATCAACGTAAAGGTCGAATTTAGCTGGGGTGCCACCGAGGTTAAAGCGCGGCTGGTGGATGCAATCGTGGAGCTTACCGAGACCGGCACATCTCTGCGGGCGAATAACCTGCGTATCATAGACACCGTGATAAGTTCTACGACAAGGTTTATAGCGAATAAGCAGGCCTGGGACGATAAATTCAAGCGAGAGAAAATAGAGAACATCTCCATCCTGCTCAACGCGGCAATCGAAGCCCGCAGCAAAGTCGGTTTGAAGATGAACATCAAAAAAGATGCTTTGGAAACCATCCTGCAGATACTGCCGGCCGAGAAGAGTCCGACTGTTTCTTCTCTGGCTGATCCTGATTATATAGCAATTGAGGTAATTATCGAGGACGAAATCGAGCGGTCGCTGGTCCCTGCACTCAAACGGGCGGGTGCCTCCGGCATAATCACATATCCGCTCAATAAGGTTATTCATTAGTAATTGCGACGATATAAGCTACTGTTTTCTTGCCTTCTGCGTCAGATCCGGTATACTTATCCTAAATGTCTCTATAATTGGGTTTAAGGCACCGTTGAATTACGGGAAATTTTGTTTGTGACGAAACGAATTGCTATTTTGGGTTCGACCGGTTCGATCGGCAAAAATGCACTGCGGGTAATAGATTCGCTCGGGCCTCAGTACGAAGTAGTTGCCTTGAGCGCTCACAGCAGCGTGGAGCTTCTGGCTAAACAGGCCAGGCGATATAGGCCGGATTTTGTTGCTATTACAAACTCTGACTATGAAGAGCAACTTCGCGGATTTATCGGCGATTTGGATATCGAGATTCTGGCGGGGCCGGATGGTTTAATAAAGATCGCCGAACTTCAGGAGGTGGATGTTGTCCTTACCGCGGTTGTCGGTGCGGCGGGTCTGCCTGCGGTTTTTGCCGCCGGGCGAAAAGGCAAGAGGCTTGCCATAGCCAATAAAGAACCACTTGTTATTGCCGGAGAGCTGCTCAAGAAGGAAATTAAGAAAAATGGCGGTGTTATTTTGCCGGTGGACAGCGAACACTCGGCGATTTTCCAGGCTATGCAGTCAGGTAGTAAAGAAGAAGTCAATAAAATCATCCTGACAGCTTCGGGCGGACCTTTCAGGCAGGCAACCGCAGAGGATATCCAAAATGTAACTTTAGAGCAGGCTCTTGCACATCCTGTCTGGGATATGGGCCCGAAAATCACCATTGACTCGGCGACGATGATGAATAAGGCGTTCGAGATTATCGAGGCCCGCTGGCTTTTTGATATACCTGTGGAAAAAATTGAAGTTTTAATTCATCCTGAGTCGATAGTTCACTCAATTGTTGAATTTGTAGACGGCTCGATGATAGCCCAGCTCGGCGAGCCGGATATGTGTCTTCCTATTCAATATGCCCTGACGTATCCGGAGCGTGTTGCCGGGATCGTTAGGACACTGCGGCTTGAAGAAATTGGTACACTGACGTTTGAAAAACCCAATCTGGAGGCGTTTCGTGCTCTGTCGTTAGGTTATGAGGTCGCGCAAACAGGTGGTACGGCTCCGGTTGTTTTCAATGCCGCAAATGAGGCTGCTGTCGAAGAGTTCTTGGCGGGTAGAATCAAATTTGTTAATATAATCGAAATTATCGAAAATTGCCTGAATAGGCATAATATTAAAACAACGGTTTCTCTCGAAGAGGTCCTTGAGGCAGATGCCTGGGCCAGAAGAGAGGTTGCGGAATTGGCATATAGCGTGTAAGTTCTGGTCGGCCCGTTGCTTTTGGAGGTGTTTTAATGTCGAAAACTACAATTTTATCCGGCAAGTATTTTCGGGTGTTTTTGATGGCCATCGTTGTCGTCCCCGTGATTCTTTTAATTGCCCGTAATATTGGATTTGTCGGCAATGCGCTGCTGGTTTTGCTCGGATTTGGTGCGGTGGTCATAGTCCACGAATTCGGGCACTTCATTGTTGCTAAATTATCCGGTATAAAAGTCGAAGCCTTTTCGCTTTTCATGCCGCCGATATTATTGGGCATGCAAAAAACAGAAGAAGGGATACGGATTCGTATATTACCGGAGATTTTGCCGAAAAAAGATGATGATTCAGGCAACGGCTCGTTGTGTTTTACCATCGCCAGCAAGTGCAAGGCCAGCGAAACAGAATATCGTATAGGCCTTATTCCTTTCGGCGGTTTTGTTAAAATGCTTGGTCAGGAAGATACCGGACCTATCAAATCCACTGACGATCCTCGTTCGTATGCCAACAAGCCGCCTCACACCCGGGCGGCAGTTTTAGCAGCAGGTGTTACTTTTAACGTTATTAGTGCCGTTATCGTTTTTATGATTGTTTTTCTCGTTGGCATAAATTTATCGCCTGCCGTAATCGGTGATGTTATACCAAATTCACCGGCCCAGCGCGCTGGTCTGAAAGCCGGCGACGAAATAATTGAGATTGCAGGCGAAAGTGAAGACATTGATTTTGGCAATATAGCGATAGCTGCTGCATTATCGGGCAAAGATGAAAAAGTTCAAATGAGAGTCAGGCATCTGGACGGCACCGAAGAAGATTTTGCACTTGTGGCCGAGCAGATACCGGGAGAGTCGCTGCGGGCTTTTGGTATTCAAACTCCGAAGAGTCTGGCTATTGGAAAACTTACAAAAGCTGATGCCGATTTTTTATTATCTCAAACCGGCCTGCTTGCCGGTGATATCATCAAATCTGTTAATGGCAGGCCCGTGGCAACTTACTGGGAGATGGATCAGATAATCAGGGAATCTTTTGTGCCGAAGGTTACATTGTCGGCCGAGAGGATAGATTCGGTCTCCGGGGAAGTCAGGTTGATCGAAGCAAAGATTCGACTGACTTTGATCTCTCCAAAAAGACCGGATATGCCAGAATCGGTTCTTAATAGCGACATCTATTCTCTGGTGCCGCCTTTGCGAATTACAGATGTTTTAGACCGGAAAGATGGCGATGATACCAAACCTTCGGTGCAACCGGATGATATTATTCTTGCAATCGGTGATGTAGAGAATCCCAGTTACGAGCAGATGCGTGAAGTTACAACAGAGTACGAAGGCAAAGAGTTGCCTGTTAAGGTATTACGCAAGGGGGATGATGGTGCCGAACTTATCACTACAGTTACCGTTGTTCCCAAACGTCAGGCAGGTGGTAACAGGGTTATGATTGGTGTTGGCATTACCTATGATTTTGAACGTAATGTTGTTGCCGGTACTATTCCTCCGGCAGAAGGCTCGGCCGCACTGGAAATTCCAGCCGGTGCTGCAATAACAGCAGTCGATGGAGCCCCCGTATTAAACTTCTTTGACATTGCCAGGGAAATAGGCAAATATGCCGGTCAGCGGATCACGATTGACTACCGCCTCGATGAGCAGGTCGCAGGCGCTGTTTCTATGGATGTTCCCGGCGAGGAAGATTCGTATGTAGTCACGTCCTATTTTGCCGATCTGATTCCATTCAAGCCTTACGAGAGAACTTACAAGGCCGACGGTCCCGTTGATGCCGTGATTATGGGATACAGAAAGACCGTCATGTTTATTGCGCAGACTTATGTGACCTTGAGGCGGCTGATTGGGGGACTTGTCAGTCCGAAGGATCTCATGGGACCTGTCGGCATTATGACGCTCAGCTATCGCATTGTTGCCGAACGACCGTTCGTTTACTACGTTTATTTTCTCGGCCTGATCAGCGCCGCGATCGCGGTGTTTAACTTCCTGCCGCTGCCGCCTCTTGATGGAGGTCTGGTCGTGCTCTTGCTTGTCGAGAAGATCAAGGGCTCGGCCTTGAGCGAGCGTGTGCAGGCGATTGTCGCCTACGCAGGCTGGGCGGTGATAGGGACTCTTATCCTTTATGTCACGTTTAACGATATTGTAAGGAATTTTTTCAGTTGAGTGTCGAGGGTAATGAGCAGTGACACGGAATGATGTTGTTCCGACCGGTGAAAGGATTCGGAAGTGTTGGATTCGCTGGAGAAAATATCTTCACAGGAGTATCACGAAGGTATACTTGGCGCTCTTAAAGAGCAAGATAAAAAAGTCTATGATCTGATAACCAGGGAGTACGAAAGGCTTCAAAACAGCCTTCAGCTTATTGCCGCGGAGAATCAATGCTCCAGGGCGGTTCTGGCGGCTCTTGGTTCGGTTGTCCAGAACAAAACGACTGAGGGTTTCCCCGGCGCCCGGTTCCATGGGGGCTGCGAGTTTGTTGACGACATAGAGAGATTGGCTGCGGACAGGGCTAAAGAGACATTCGGAGCACAATACGCGAACGTACAGCCGCATTCCGGAACCGCCGCCAACCAGATTGTCCTGACGGCACTGCTGGAAAGAGGCGACAGAATTCTGAGTCTCGGCCTCGACCAGGGGGGACATCTCTCGCACGGGGCGCGAGTTTCATTCAGCGGTAAATTCTTTGAAGTTGAGAACTATTACGTCGATCGGGAGACTTTTGTCCTCGACTACCATGCCATCCGGGAAAAGGCAATTGCGTTCAGGCCCAGGCTGATCATCTGCGGGGCCACCGCGTATTCGCGAGTCATCGATTTTCACGAATTCCGCCGGATAACCGATGAAGTAGGGGCATATCTTCTGGCCGACATTTCGCACATCTCCGGGCTGGTTATTGCCGGGGCGCATCCGTCGCCGGTTAACGAGGCGCATTTTACCACGACAAGTACGTACAAGCCCGGCGGCCCCCGGGGCGGCCTGATATTAATGGGCAGGGACTACGACAAAACAATCAGCGTCTCCGGCAAAAAAAAGCCACTGTGGGAGCATGTCCAGAAAACGACATTCCCGGGCGTTCAGGGGACGCCTTATCTGAATAACGTGGCGGCAAAAGCGGTCTTCTTCAAAGAGACGCTTTCCGACGAGTACAGGGCCAGGCAGTTCAAGATCGTGGAAAACGCCGGGAAACTTGCCGACGACCTGATGAACCTGGGATACGAAGTTCTTACCGGCGGGACGGACAACCACATGGCCCTGATCAACGTAGCGAATTTTCGAGAGGGCCTGACAGGCGCCATCGCGCAGAAATGTCTCGAAGACTGCGGCATCATCGTCAATATGAACAGGCTCCCTTACGACACGAAAAGCATGGCGGTCGCGAGCGGCGTTAGATTGGGCACGCCGATTGTCACGAAAAACGGAATGGGTGCCGCGGAGATGCACAGAATATCTGAGTTGATAGATGCGGTATTGAAGGGAGTAAGGGTAGTAACAAATAGTGAATACCGGATCAATGAATCCCTCAGCAGCGAAATCAGAAACAAAGTCATGCAATTGTGCCGCAAGTTTCCGTTGCGTTAAACGCCGGCTTGATAGTGCCTTTGGTTGTTTTGGGCAATTGCAAATTAGCAAGTGCGTCTTGGCTTACATGGGTTCATCGCTTGATTATTTGTCCCAGCCTGCTGCATCGAGTCATCTCTCAATCAGCTCCATCACATCTGATAGGTCTACCGCGCCATCGCTGTTGACATCGGCATCAAACCACAGCAATTCGCTCATACTGGCATAACGCGTTCGGCCGTAAGCACCCATGTTAACGCGAGCACCATTGGGTATTGGTTCATTAGATGGGTCAGCCGCAGGATCGCCGCCATCGACGCAGGGACTGGTGACATTGTCGAGGACCCATATATCATGCTCCGGCCAGTATCGGCCTCTTTTTGAGAGCAAATGGTAGTCACCGTTGTCCGGGTCGACAAAAAGAGGATCCATGTCGATGTTGTTTTTACCACTACCTGCATCTTTTGTGCAACTGTATTGTGCCTGGCACCCGAATAGATCTGCGTTAGTATTATTCCAGAAAATACTGTTGCTGATATCCGGTTGTGAATCTGTGTAGGCCTTTATGCCGTATTCGTTGTCTACTATCGTCAGATTGCTGATCATGGGAGAACTGCCGGCAATGAAGACTGCTATGAAGCTGTTTCTTATAATGAAATTCTTCAGGATACTATCGGGACCTTCGCCACTGTAGAACGAGACTGCAAAATCGCCGGGATTATGGAGCACAGGTACGCCTGCAACACCTGCAGCAACACCCTGCACGACGATCGCTTTGCCCAGAAAATTGATTTCTTCCTGATACAGCGCTGGATAGACCAGAATGATGTTGCCGTCCACGGCTGTATCGATACCTGTTTGAATGGTTGCGAAAGCTGTATCAGGGCTTAAACCGTTGTTTAAATCATTACCGTTGATCGCGTCGATGTAGTAGGTTTTTGTTTCGATGGTATCAGGAATGTACAAAACATCAATCTCATCGGGCGAAAGGGCCCTGTTGAATATCATGACATCTTCGATAGTGCCGGTGAAAAAGTTCGTTACAATAGCAGTTGCCGGTGTAGGTACATACCAATAGGCGCCAATGAGAAGGTCTTGAAAACAATCAGAAGTAGGAACCGCAGTCGAAGACCACTGGCCGATCAAAGAACCATCGCTATAAATGCTCAGCAGCCCACTTGCATCTCTTGAAGCAACAAGATGTGTCCATATCCCTATCTCAGGGTAAACATTCGTATCGAAAACTTGCTCTCTGCCGTCTTTTTCATAAATTACTGATATCCCGTTGGCCCAGAACGAAGCTGGATGATGGCTCGTCAGAACAAACGCGGCATGATCCGTAGTGAAATCTTCTCCACGGCTAACGAATGCGGCGGGGGATGTCGCAGCCGACAAGTCAACAGTCAGGAGAACCCATGCTGAGACAGTGAAAACCGGCAGTTGAAAAGCAGCCGAATAATCCACACTGATGTAATCATCGATGCCGTCGAAAGAATAAGCACTGCCGGAATCGCCAAAACGGTCGGTTGTCAGAGTCGCGCCGTAAACCGTACCGTGGTGTCCGTTGCCGCTTTGATCGTCAGCGTTGCCGTTGAATGGATAGTATGCCACTAATCCATCAATGGTAACGGCGGCGAATACACTTGTTGTAGTTGTAAGAAATACTAATAATGTGAATACGAGAATTATACGACTTTGTCGAGTAGACATAATATGGTTCCTTCATTTAGGTTTAATTTGTTTTCTCTGTTTCTCTTGCCTTTCGGTATCAAGAGTGCCACAATATTCAACCATGTGAGGAACTTCAATGCCCCTCACGGAACC